>TARA_R110002074_G_scaffold241228_4_pt1 | contig 46597 bp, 41 predicted proteins | sample TARA_R110002074 | Tara Oceans TARA_R110002074 (sample SAMEA4397215) | marine metagenome | biome: Polar Biome; feature: [MIX] marine epipelagic wind mixed layer (ENVO:01000061); material: water (ENVO:00002006), including particulate matter (ENVO:01000060) such as... | depth 10-100 m | reverse complement strand
GATGTTTCCTTGGAAATAAATAGTGGTGAAATAGTCGGATTACTTGGCCCCAATGGCGCAGGCAAAACAACGTGCTTTTATATGATTGTCGGTCTTGTAAAACATGACAAAGGCTCAATCTATATTAATGAAAAAGATATAAGTAAAACCCCCATGCATGGTCGTGCCAAATCAGGCCTTGGTTATTTGCCACAGGAAGCGTCTATCTTTAGAAAACTTTCTGTTAAAGATAATATTTTAGGTGTACTGGAAATTAGAAAAGACCTGACAAAGCAACAACGTATCTCAAAAATGGAAGAGCTACTGAATGAGTTTCATATAACACACATTCAAAATAGCTTGGGCATGGCTTTATCAGGTGGCGAACGCAGGCGTGTCGAAATCGCTCGGGCTTTAGCCATGGAGCCTGATTTTATTCTGCTTGACGAACCATTTGCAGGTGTAGACCCTATTTCTGTGAATGATATTAAATTGATTATTAAGCACCTTAAAAACAAAGGGATAGGTGTGCTTATAACCGACCATAATGTTCGAGAAACCCTTGATATATGTGAAAAAGCCTACATTGTTGGTGGTGGCCATATTATCGCTTCAGGGTCGGCGGATGACATCCTGTCAAATAAAAAAGTAAGAGAGGTGTACTTGGGCGAACAGTTCAGGCTTTAACCTTAAAGCACACTAAATTAAGTATTTAAACCCAGCTTATTAGCTCATTTATTGATCAAAAACAATAATTTGCATAAAGTTACCTTAAATAAAGTGTATTTTGTTTCACAAGCAGCCAAGGTAGCACTACACTATAAATATCAGCTTAATAATTGAAAGAAACGGACATATCATTTCTCGAATGAAAAGCATAAGCGACAATACATGATTCAACGTTCTAGTCTCATTTTATTGAGAGCCTTTTTATAATGAAGGTATCTCTGCAGTTAAAGCTGGGTCAACAGCTCACAATGACGCCACAGTTGCAACAAGCGATACGTTTGCTACAACTATCAACACTTGACCTGCAACAAGAAATTCAAGAAGCCTTAGAGTCTAACCCCATGCTAGAAGTGCATGACGAAGACTCTGGAAACAATGACGCCTCTGAACTTGAATCACAGACTAGTACCAATGAAAACAAGAATGATCAGAGCAATAATTCAGAGCCTGATGACTATAAAAATACCGCAGACTCTACTTCATCTCCCGAAAGTGTTAACAATTCAGAACAAAGCTCAGACGACTGGTCTGAGAATATTCCTGATGATCTTCCTGTTGATACTGTATGGGAAGATATATACCCGAATAATGCACCTTCCAGTGGCAGCTCTTCAGAAGATGATCTAGGTTCGTTTGAAAGCCGAAATTCGGCAAGCGAGTCTCTCAGCGACCACCTCCAGTGGCAACTAAACCTCACTCCATTGTCAGACAGAGACCGGTTTATCGCCATCTCTATAATAGACTCAACCAATGTTGATGGTTACTTAAGCGCTAGTATCGAAGAAATTCATGGAGACTTATTTTCTGAAGAAGATGAAGACCCTGTTGAGCTAGATGAGGTGCAAGCCGTACTGAAACGACTACAGCATTTTGATCCTCCTGGCGTATTTGCAAAAGACTTACCTGACTGTTTGTTACTTCAGCTGAAACAGCTTGCAAGTGATACGCCTTGGTTAGGTCAGGCCAAACTAGTTATTAGCCACTACCTTAACCTGCTTGCAAATAGAGATTATGCGCAATTACTCAGAAGAAGTAGACTAAAAGAACATGAACTGAAAGATGTCATTACCCTTATCCAATCTCTTAACCCCAGGCCAGGTGAATCAATAGCATCACCTGAGCCAGAATATGTTGTACCCGATGTTATTGTTAAAAAAGAAAAGAATCGCTGGTGCGTTGAGCTAAACCCTGAAATTGCCCCCAAAATAAGAGTCAACAACAGCTACGCATCTTACATTAAGAGAGCAGATAACAGCCAAGATAACACCTACCTAAAAGATCAGCTTCAAGAAGCTAAGTGGTTTATCAAAAGCCTTCAAAGTAGAAATGAAACCTTATTGAAAGTGTCCAGCCAAATTGTATCTCATCAGCAAGGCTTTTTAGACTATGGTGATGAAGCTATGAAGCCACTCATACTCCATGATATTGCTGAAGCAGTTGAAATGCATGAATCTACAATTTCTCGCGTAACAACACAAAAATACATGCACACCCCGAGAGGTATTTTCGAGCTGAAATATTTCTTTTCAAGCCATGTAGGTACTGCTTCTGGTGGTGAATGTTCTTCTACAGCGATTAGAGCGATCATTAAAAAACTGGTGTCTGCAGAAAGCGCCAAGAAGCCATTAAGTGATAGTAAAATTTCTGACATTTTAAAAGAACAAGGTATTAACGTTGCGCGAAGAACGATTGCAAAATACAGAGAATCAATGAATATCCCGCCTTCAAACGAAAGAAAGCGCCTGATATAAGTAATTAAAAATTTAGCTGCCACTTTATATAAATAAAAGTAAGGTAGCATTAGGAAATGGTCACTTAAGATTTTATTTAAAGACCATTAAAATAAAAGATGATAGGAGAAAGTTATGCAATTAAATATTACTGGCCATCATGTTGATTTGACCGACTCACTAAAAACCTATGTCAGCACTAAATTGCAAAAATTAGAAAGGCACATTGATAACATCAGTAACGTTCAAGTTACGCTCTCCGTTTTAAAGCAACGACAAATTGCTGAATCTACCATTCATATAAGTGGTGCAGATATACATGGGACGGCTGAGCATGAAGATATGTACGCAGCCATTGACTTATTAATCGACAAACTAGACAGACAAATTCTTAAGCACAAAGAAAAGAAAGTCGATAGAGCTCATGGTAGCGCAACCCGCTAAACGGAGAATTTTCTGAGTATCATCATGCCTAACCATACTATTACCATTGAGGCTATTTTATCTCCCGAGCTTACCCAAACGGGTTTGCCTGGGAGTAGCAAGAAGAAAATTCTTCAAGAAGTAGCCACTCAAATCTCAAGACAGTTCCCTCAACTTGAAGAGGATGTCATCTTCGAAAACCTGATTGCCAGAGAAAGATTAGGTAGTACAGGGATTGGGCAAGGCATCGCGATACCACACAGTCGGCTTGAAAACCTAGAACAAGTGATAGGTTGCTTATTCACATTAGGCGAAAAGATTGACTTTGATGCGATAGATAATAAGCCAGTCGATATTTTATTTGTTCTGATAGTGCCCCAAGAAGCGACCAGTGAGCATCTTGAATTACTCAGTCAAATTGCCGAAAAATTTAATAACCCCACATTCTGTGAAGAAATTCGAAAGGCTCCTTCTGGCCAAGAGCTCTATAAAAAAGTAATTGGCTTAGTATAAAAATAATCCATAGAATGGCCATATTGATACTATAACAGTTATATTTTGGGTCATGGAAATGCTATGAAATTAGTGATTGTTAGTGGTCGTTCAGGTTCTGGCAAAAGTACGGCGCTTCATGTACTTGAAGATCTAGGATTTTACTGTATCGACAATCTTCCTGTTGGCCTGCTTCTTGAACTTGGCAAACAGGCATTTAATGGAAATGACAAGCGCTTAGAAAATATAGCTGTCAGTATAGATGCGCGAAACTTACAAAATGGCATCGATACCTTCCCTGCATTTTATGAAGCATTGCAACACGAATTGGTTCAAATTGATGTCATTTATCTGGATGCCCACAGCGATACCCTACTAAAAAGATTTCATGCCACTAGGCGTAAGCACCCTCTTAGCGATTCAACTCACTCTTTAACCGAAGCCATTGAAAGCGAAAAAGAACTACTTGTTCCCTTAGCAACTAAGGCTGACTTAGTCATTGATACCACTCAGCTATCTCTTTATGAGTTACGGGATTTAATAAAACTGCGCGTATCTGGAAGAAAATCTCAAGAACTAGCACTACTCTTTCAATCTTTTGGCTTTAAACATGGTGTCCCCAGCGATGCTGATTATGTGTTTGACGTTAGATGTTTACCAAACCCATATTGGGATCCAAAGTTAAGACCTTATACTGGCTTGGATCAACCTGTCATAAACTTCTTAAAAAACCAAGAAGATACCCAGATAATGAAAAATGATATTATTGCCTATCTTGAAAAATGGCTGCCAAAGTTTCAAAACTCAAATAGAAGTTACATGACGGTTGCAATAGGTTGTACAGGTGGGCAACATCGCTCTGTTTTTATGAGCCAAGAGCTGGGTACTCATTTTAAAGAGCACTTCAATAATATTCAGATACGTCACAAGGAGCTGACAGGGATAGAAAAAAAACATCTTGATTGATGCGATAGCCTCAGATTCAGGTATACTTTCGCAAAAATTTTAAGTAAAGGTTTTCTTCTAATGGTCTCCGAAAATATTGTCATTATTAATAAGCTTGGCCTTCATGCAAGGGCTGCAGCAAAATTTGTCAGTACAGCCACAAAATTTGAAAGTAATGTGGAAATTTCTAAAGATGACCGTACCGTTGACGGAAAAAGTATTATGTCTGTCATGATGCTTGCGGCAAGTTGTGGCACAACTATCTCAATAAAGACTGATGGCCCAGACGAAAATGATGCTTTATCTGCAATAAAAACACTTATTAATGATAAATTCGGTGAAGGTGAATAATTGAATCTGACTTGCTAAAGCCGCTTAACCTGCTTTCAGGTCTCTCTTCTTATTGAGATGCCATATCTTACGCTATACTTTATAAATAACTATCTTACGATATTTGGATGTTTCCTTAATGGCTAGCAAATACACACCAACTCACGATGAATCCAAGTTCAAAAGCATTAATGCTGCGCTTGAATCCGGATCTATTAAGCAGTTGACGCGTATTGTTAATAAAGGATTAAATTCAAGCGATATAGCCCATCTCATCGAATCCTCCCCGCCTAAAGAAAGAAATATAATTTGGAGAATCCTTGAGTTAGACCTTCGCGGTGAAGTCCTTCAATATTTAAGTGATGACATCCAAGCGCATTTTTTAAGTAAGCTAAATCCGCAAGAAGTATTAAGTGTCACAGAAGATCTTGATACTGATGATATAGCCGATATCCTTCAGCAACTTCCTGAGACAGTAATTCAAGAAGTTCTGAGCTCCATGGATAGCCAGGACAGAGTCAGGGTCGAAAAAGTACTCGCTTACCCGGAAGATACGGCTGGCGGTATAATGAATACCGACACTATTACGATCCGTCCTGACATTACTATTGATGTTGTTCTGAGGTATCTTCGCAGGCACCGCTCATTGCCAGACATGACTGATCAACTTCTTGTTGTTAGCCGTAAAGATGAATTAATCGGTTCCCTGCCGATTAATAAATTACTCGTCTCAAGTCATAGCGCGACTGTTCGAGAAGTGATGGATACAGATATCGTGACAATCTATGTGGATTTAAAAGATAGTGAAGTGGCCACTCTATTTGAAAGACAAGATCTAGTGTCAGCCCCAGTTATAAATGAACAAGGATTATTACTTGGTCGTATTACCATCGATGATGTTGTTGATGTTATTCGAGAAGGCGCAGATCATTCCCTTATGAGCATGGCGGGTTTAGATGAGGAGGAAGATACCTTTGCCCCTATCAGGCAAACATCCCAACGTCGGGCAGTCTGGTTAGGCATCAATCTTATAACAGCCTTTATCGCTTCTTTTGTGATTGGTCTTTTTGAAGGCACTATCGAGAAAGTCGTTGCCCTTGCCGTGTTAATGCCGATCGTTGCGAGTATGGGAGGCGTCGCAGGCAGTCAAACATTAACTCTAGTCATACGCGCAATGGCTGTGGGACAAATTAGCCGTTCAAATCTATCATGGTTACTAAACAGAGAGTTTTTTGTTGGTGCTATCAATGGCTTATTATGGGCTCTTGTTGTTTCATGTATTGCGATGATATGGTTTGAAGATTTAATTATCGGTATGGTGATCGCTGCGGCAATGGTAATCAATTTAGTGATTGCTGCTATCGTAGGTACCATGCTCCCAATATTTTTAAAATCGAGAAATATTGACCCTGCGTTGGCAGGCAGCGTGATATTAACAACCGTCACCGATGTGGCTGGATTTCTTTCATTTTTAGGCTTAGCCACCTTGGCTTATGGCTTCTAACTTTCGAGAGCAACATGCAAGATCAAGATCAGAATTTTGACGAACATCTATATGATGAAAACGGCGATTTAATTAAGAGTAAATCCCAAATCAAAAGAGAAATGACCGCATTACAGGATCTGGGTAAAAAACTAATAGACTTAAAAGACTCACAATTAAAAAAAATGCCCGTTAGTGATGAGCTGTTTGTTGCCATCAAGGAATCCAGAAACATCACTCAACGCGAAGCAACAAGGCGTCACCTCCAGTTCATTGGCAAGCTAATGAGAGACCAGGATAGCGAAGCGATACAATATGCACTTGATGAATTTGACTCTAGCAGCCAACGATTTGCACAAACAGTACATGAATTAGAGGTATGGCGAACCAGGCTCATTGAAGATGCAAGCAATAGCGTCACAGAGTATGTCGAGCAGTATCCAAAAACAAACGTTCAAGGCCTAAGACAATTAATAAGAAGCGCAGCTAAAGATCAAAAAAATAATAAAAATACCGGGGCAAGTAAAAAGCTGTTTCAATATCTTAGAGATAACGCAAAAAGCCATACTTAGGGTTCAACTACAAAAGCGGTAAGAAACGCCCACTCATGCGACTTAAGCTGTTGATATAAAAGAACATCATTGTCACCATTTTTTTGAAAATCAATTATCTTTCAACTTCTTTCCTGGACGCTCTATATTCGCAAAAGTGCCTTATTTTTATATGACGAAGTACGGTGTTTCTAGGAGGTTTGTTCTGGTCATTAAATAGGAGATTTTGTCGAACACTTACTGGGTATATATTTTCATGCTGATAAATTATGAGGTGATCATAAAAATCAACCACCTCATACTGGTGAGTTTCAATAGCATCGGATAAGAATGAAATAGCCTGTTCAATATTTTTTCTAAGCTCACACTGACTCTGCATCTGAACCAATGCAACCTTGAGCCTGTTTTCAGGGTTTGCCGACATTACGCGTCCCTTTTTCTTTTGTACGATCTTTTTTGCTCGCGTTCATCGCTTGTTTAAGATCTACCCTTGGTTTATCCCATGTCCCCGTAATATCATATCTCGACGTCGTCAGAGCTGATAAGGGTTCACCTAATAATTTATCAGCGACCCACACCAAACCACCAATTTGAGGTGCGCCTAATACTAAGGCAGCAAGCGGTACATTTTGCGAAAATGGTAGCTCAACGAGCATATCAATATCTAGGACTTTAGTCGCTAGGTCACTACGCCCATTTAGTGTATATTTGCCAGCCGGGCCATCGATTATTAAAGGCTCCGTTAAGCTTAATAAACCTTGGTCCATGACTGCCTTGGCAACAAAAGTATCGTAGCCTATGCCACTTTTATATAAGTCTGAAAAATCCAGTTTTAAACGACGTTTAATCGACTCCGCATTCAATATGCCAAATAACCTTAACACACCCGTTTTTTGATCTTCCGTTTTCAGAAACCCGTCTTCTAAAGCGATAGAGATATTGCCAGATAGCTCAGCTAATGAAAAGTTCAAAGGTGATTCAGGCCAAACCAGTGCCATTTCAGTAGTATAACGAGCGCTAGTCATTAAAGCGGGTAAGTCGAAAGCATTGAGGACTGAACTTATATTTTCACCATTCAACGATATGGTAGCGATGGTATTTTGAACACCGGCGTTATAACGCCAATTTAACTGCCCCGTAATATTACTACCCTTGATATGACCTTTAATATTTCGAAAAACACTACCTGATTCATCCGGTGCTAAATCGAACTGCCAATTCCCTACCGGTCGGTTATCTAATAATAGATTTTTCGCATTAAAGCTTAGCCGTGGGAAATCCCTAGGATCTAGATCAGCCTCTGCGTTCTCCACTTCTGGCTGCTTTGGCTCTTCTGCAGAAGCAAGCTGAATCAGGTTCAGTTTTTCAAATTGTAGATTTAGTTTTTCGTCTTCATCTTCAGCTGCTATTAACACGCTTCCAATAGCATCTTTCCCTTCAATATCAATTTTCCAAGCTTTTTCAAGGGGTTGAATGATTAAAGAGCTTTGTTCGAAAAGATGACCAAATGCATTTAGTTCATTTATATCAAGCTGTATTTGTTTTACTAAGCTGTTATTTTCATTGAGCCCTTCTTTAGTCGGTATAGGTATATCAGCTGATTTTTTTCCCAAAGCCTTCTGAATAAAGTCAAGCCATGCACTTAATTCTGCAGATTCTAAATTAGCAGCAATATTGATACCTTTGATATCGGTATTTTTAACGTGTGCTTCGCCAATAAGGAATTCACCAAATATGAGCGCACTTTTTACAAACAAAAGCTCTGCAGCTATTTTAGGCCCCCTCTCAGGGATCAAACTGCCCTCCAGATAAGACTGTTCCGGCTTCAATAATAAAGAGAGTATAAGTGCTTGTGTTTCACCCAGGTGTTTATCAAAAGGCTTAGGACACTGACAATCGGTACCTTTTAAATCAGATCTAATTGTCAGTAGCGGATATTGATTATCATCACTCGATAAGGTCAGTTCAGCTACATAGCTTAACTTGCCATTAATGAAATCGGGTTTAGCTGCGTCAAAGTAATTAAAAATACTGCCAAGACCAACACCTCCTTCCATGAATAACTGTGTTATTTGATCCGTCTGAGAATTATTTTTAGAGGCATTTGCTCTATAATCGGTTTTGATAGATAAGCTGACAGGCTCATTAAATAAGCTTGCTTTAATACTCTTGGCAGCTACACCCGTAGTAGAATCTACATTAACAAGCCCGTTTACTGCAGTAAATTTAAGCTTTGAAGGCTTATGTGTAATAGCACCATCAACTATTTTCGCAGTAACCAGATAGCCAATATCTTGCTTTTGATCGGAGTCATCTGCCTGACTCACCGGTACTTTTAAATTAATATTGATTTGTGCGCTATTATCAATCGTTAACTGCTGTGCTATTTCTTGGGTATTATTTGATATTGGCGACTCTGTTAACCAATACTCTATCAACTCTTTCGTTAATAAGCTGTTAGCAGAGATGTCAATAAAATTGGCTTTGTTTGGCTTTCCTTCAGGTAAATAGGCTTTTACATCATTAAGCGTTGTTCCTGAGATACTCGCTTGTTTGGAATCTATCCAAACCTGAGAGTTTTGTATAACAATGTCAGCATTAAGATTTTCCAGGTATGGCCATTCTTTATCAAACATGAGCACCCCATTGTTTGACTTCAGATAAACACTAGACGTAAAGCTATTAACTGCACTGACAGAGTCTACCGAGCCATAGCCGTAATAAACACCGGAGCTGACGGTTCCTGCAACCAAGGAGTCTGTTAGCCAGCTATAAAGACCACTTTTTACAAGATGATACGGGACAAACTTAACCACCTCCGGAAATAAAATATTCTGCAGCCCTATCGCCAAAGAGATCTGATCCTCTGTTTCTTCATCATTTAAACGAAGGATGAAGTCACCATAAACTAAGCTATCTGCATCGCGCCACAATCGCAAGCCATCTGATGAAATGATGACTTCATCCTGGTGCATATTCCAAGATATAAGTCCTTCTGCACGCCTTAACGCCCAAGGCTCCAAAAATAATGTTGGAAAACCTAGTTCAAAATCTTCACTAAAAAAACTTACGAAACCAGAATCATTCGTTGAAAAAACATAACCATCCAGATTTTTACCCGAGGGGGTGCTCCCATAAGCTTCTACACTCACATCCGATAACATGGCTTCAAACTCAAAGTTCGAACGCTTATCCTTCGATGATTCAGATAAAGAGGTCTCGCTGTCACTGTTGGAAGTTTGGTCAAGTTCATTGAACTGGTGAAAGTGAATATTGCTTAAATAGCCTCGTGGTTTACTCGTCGCCAGGCGTTGATGTAGTTTTTCAGGCAGAATATCCAAAGAAAGCATGAGCTCATTAATGCAATGAAGCTCTGCTTTATTAGCCTGGAGGTGAATCTCACTATCCGTAAATGAAACTTTGGCATTAGCAGGCTCACATTTAAAACCAGACCATTCAAAAGCAAAATTTTCGATTGATAATTTTTTCTCTTCACCATCACTTTGCCAGAAATAAGTGAATGCTAAGTTTTTTATGGGTGCAAGAAAATCATCGGCTACCGTCCACTCCATCTCCCTTACCTGTAAATCACCATAGATAGAGCTAATATTAAAGCCATCAAAACTAAGCCAAGCACGACCACTTGCTTCAATATTTTGAATACTGATCTTTTCCCAATCATATTTACTGAGTAATTCTCCGAAGAGCTCAGAAGATCGCGCCTCGATAAAGACTGTGCCTTTTAGTTTGTGTGTCGTAAATAGACCGCTACCTTTAAGCGAAAAATTTAATAATGTTTTATCGCCGTGACTCTCGAGTAACTGGCCACTGGCAAACAGCTGCTCATCTTTATAATTTACATTTAGTGTCGGTGCCCTCAACGCTCTAAGCTCACCCATATCGTTAAATATTGATGCACTTAATTCTTGAAGATTGATTGTTGTGCCATTGAAAAATGACAACACCTTAGAGATAGCAGTGCTCGTTGTACCTTTATAATCGGCAGTAGCTTGTAGTTTACTTGAGTTGAAACCTAAAAATTCCCAGTGACCATCATGACCCTGCATAAGCGACATAGCGGTTTGCTCAACTAAAACACGATCAAATTTAGCTTGTAGATTCAATAAGCTTTGAATGGACGAAAAGTTTAGACTAATCCGACCAATCGTTAATTGATCCTGCTCACCGATAGTCAGGCCATGAACTCTCAGAACCGGATCGAAGCCCTCCCATTGAGAGCTAATGGCATCAAATTCTACTTTTATTTCAAGCTTGGAGGATAAGTACTGAGTTAACTCTTGCTTGTAATCTGGTAAGTAATGAAGGGCAACTCTGGCGACAAGCACATAACAAGCAACGAGGAATAAAAAAAGTATCGAGAGATACTTGATAAGGTTTATTAGGAGCTTAATGCTTTTAGTAAACACGGAGTCACACTAAGACCACATCAAACTGGCCTTGATTATACATGACCTCAACCTGAAATTTGATTTGTTTGCCAATGAATGTTTCTAAATCAGCCACATTATCTGATTCTTCATCAAGTAACCTATCAATTACACTCTGTGAAGCCATCACCAAATACACCTTGGCATCATAAGCTCGATTCACACGCAAAATTTCTCGCATAATCTCATAGCAAACGGTTTCTGGTGTTTTCAACAGACCGGTTCCATCACAGATAGAGCAAGGCTCACATAAAGTTTGCCCGAGGCTCTCTGTGGTACGCTTACGCGTCATTTCAACGAGACCCAATTCAGACACACAACTCACTGTTGTTCTGGCATGATCACGCTCTAACATTTTTTCAAGCATACGAAGCACCTGCCGCTTATGCTCTTCATCATCCATATCGATAAAATCTAGAATGATGATTCCACCCAGGTTTCTTAAGCGTAGTTGCCGACCAATTGTTCTGGCTGCCTCCAAGTTGGTTTTAAAAATTGTTTCCTCTAAGTTTCTATGACCAACAAACCCGCCAGTATTGACATCAATTGTTGTCATCGCTTCTGTCTGATCAATAATCAGATAACCACCAGATTTTAACTGGACTTTGCGCCCTAAAGCTTTTTGAATTTCATCATCGATATTATATAAATCAAATATAGGGCGCTCCCCCGGGTAATACTCCAAGCGGTCACTCACATCAATTAAGAAATTTTCAGAAAATTCTTTAACAATAGCGTAGCTTTCATTTGAATCTATTCGAATCTTTTCAGTTTGCGGTTTAACCAAATCGCGAATAGCCCGGGTAAATAACGGTAAATCTTGATAGATAACAGACGAAGCGGCATTATCTTTTATGCGTTGTTGGAGTTTTTTCCATAAACGTGCAAGAAACCTAACATCCGCTTGAAATTCGTCCTCACCCGCACCTTCAGCAGCAGTACGCGCAATAAAGCCAGCAGTTGCATCGCTATTCTCTTCTTGTTGGGTGCTATTACTTAGTGTGTCTGATAATTGAACCTGACAGCTAACAATAAGCTGCTTTAAACGCTCTCTTTCAACGTCATCTTCTATGCGCTGAGAGATGCCAATATGTGATAAACCTGGCATATAAACCAAATAGCGACTGGCAATAGACAACTGCGTGGTTAAGCGAGCACCCTTGGTACCTATGGGATCTTTAATAACCTGCACGACTAGCGTTTGCCCTTCCCGCAACAAAAGCGCGATATCGGATGGTTCAGGCGTTTGAGCTTCAGGAGAGGAGTTAGAAACAATGTCGGAAACATGGATAAAAGCTGCGCGCTCCAGGCCAATATCAACAAACGCAGCTTCCATGCCAGGCAATACACGGACAACGCGTCCTTTATATATATTTCCGACTATACCGCGATTACTAGAGCGCTCAATATACACCTCTTGCAGCATGCCATTTTCAACTAAAGCTACGCGCGTCTCTACTGGCGTGACGTTGATTAGAATTTCTTCACTCATGGGCTAGCCTCTAACAACATAAAAATAAGTGTACACTATTAACGCAATGATAAAGCCAGTCTATCGGTGAGAATTAACACAAGTGGCCATGCAATTGCACTGGTAAATGCTAGCCATAAATAGGATAAACCGCTTTGTGAACCTTGTAATGCCATAGACAAGAGGTACACAACCATCAACTGAATACCTACCAAAAAGAACACAATTACCGACTGCTGAATAACAGGAAACATTTTCAAGCGTTGATGCACGCTTAACACTAAGTACGTCATCACTGAATACGCTAAAACATGGGTCCCAAAAGTCATCCCGGAAATTACATCCATCATTAAACCTAATAGTATAGCAGTACTAATACCAATCTTATCTGGATACCTTAACTGCCAATAGATTAATGTGATGACTAGCCATTCAGGCCTGAATTTAAGCAAAATATCCGGCAAACCAAGCACTTCAAGAATGGCAGCAGCCAAGAATGAAACCAATACGGCTAACCAACTAAATCTGGCTTGCATTGCGCCCTCCACTTACAATAGAGGATTGAGGAGGAATGGCAGTCTCATTAGAAGTACCAGGCTTATTTTGTTTAAATACAACCAGTAGCAACTTACTACGGTTCAATTGCGCTTCAGGAACAACTCGAACCTGAGCAAAAGACTCACCAGGCGCAATGATTACTTCGCTGACTCGCCCAACAGGATAGCCCTCTGGAAAGCGGCCACCCAGACCAGAGCTAACCAATAAATCGCCCACTTTAATATCATAGGTCGCTGGTACACTTCCCAGCTCTAAATAGTTAACTGCACCGACTCCGTATGCGATGGCTCTCAAACCATTTCTATTAATTTGAACTGGCACGGCATGGCGCGAATCTGATATGAGTAAAACCCGGCTTGATAAATCATTAGCATCAATCACTTGTCCCATCAGACCGCGCGCATCGAGCACTGCTTGGCCGAGATAAACACCGTCATTGAGGCCTTTATTTATTTGAATATATTGATTATCAGGATCTGGGCTAGCCGAAATCATTTCAGTCACCACGACCCCTTCATCCAGCAAGCGCGATGCATTCAATAATTCCCTTAAACGATTAAGTTCAGCGGTCACAGAGGATAATTTTTGGGACTTCCGCTCCAAAACAAGCATTTGTGATTTCAGCTTATCTAATTCTTCCTGTAAAGATTCACGGGAAGTAAACAAACCCGATAAGCCGTGCGATATATTTTCAGGTAAGGCGCTAAGCCAATAAATAGGGGTGAGTGCAGATCCAATAAAGCGTCTAGCAGAGTCTAGCTGAGAGAACTTTGAGTCTATAAATATGAGGCTAATTGAAAGGATGACCGCCATTGCAAGACGGTACAATAAGTAAGGGCCTTGAACAAATATGGTTTTATCAGATGACCCAATATTCATATACGATTAAAGCCCGAAGTTTTATTCAATTGGGTAGAGGCCATCGGAACCTTTATCAATTAATTCGAGAGCTTTACCGCCACCACGCGCAACACAGGTTAATGGGTCTTCTGCAACGATGACAGGCAAGCCTGTTTCTTCGCTTAATAGTCGATCAATCCCTCTTAACAATGACCCACCACCTGTCAGCACAATACCACGTTCAGCAATGTCAGAGGCTAATTCCGGAGGGGACTGCTCAAGCGCGCCTTTAACAGCTTGAACGATAGCAGCAAGAGACTCCTGAAGTGCTTCTAAAATTTCCTCGCTATTCAGAGTAAACCCGCGCGGCACACCTTCAGCAAGATTACGGCCTCGAACGTCAATTTCACGAAGCTCAAGACCTTCATAAGCACAACCAATTTCTTGCTTGATTCGTTCTGCCGTCGCATCACCAATAAGGCTTCCATAGTTACGACGTACATAATTCACAATCGATTCATCGAAACGGTCACCACCAATTTTCACCGAATCTGAATAAACAATACCGTTTAAAGAAATAATAGCAATTTCAGTGGTACCACCACCAATATCGACCACCATTGAGCCACTTGCTTCTTCAACAGGAAGTCCAGCCCCTATAGCAGCAGCCATAGGCTCCTCTATTAAATACACTTCACGCGCACCGGCACCCAATGCGGACTCTCTGATCGCTTTCTGCTCTACCTTGGTTGAGCCACTAGGTACACAAACCAATACACGTGGGCTTGGCGTAATAAAGCTATTCTCGTGAACTTTATGGATAAAGTGTTGGAGCATTTTTTCCGTGACGACAAAGTCTGCAATGACACCGTCACGCAAGGGACGAATTGCCGTGATATTTCCAGGCGTTCTACCAAGCATTCGTTTTGCTTCCGCACCGACTGCAGCAACACTTTTTTGCGATCCATGATTACGGATTGCAACAACCGATGGTTCATCCAATACTATGCCTCTTTCTCGAACATAAATTAATGTGTTCGCAGTGCCTAAATCAATGGATAAATCACTCGAAAATAAACCTCGGATCTTCTTAAACATGAAAATAGATCAACCTAAAAGTAAACGGAAAAATATTCGGGCAACTTTAACAATGGCGCCTGTAGAGAGCAAGAAACATATTTAATATGAACAATATTTAAAGCTTAAGTTCAAATAACGTTCATTAATTGACCATTGCAAAGCAAGTAAACACTTAAATTTTTACAGTACTAAAAAAATCCTGATATTATAGCGCTCTTTTTTAGCATAAAAGCTAGTTTTTTATCTTAACACGTCAGTATTTGAGGAATTTCCATGTCAATCGGCCCAGAAGACATAAAAAAAATCGCACATTTAGCGAGGCTACAAATTAGCGAAAATGAAGCTGATAAACTCTGCCATGATATCGGCAACATCCTCACGCTTGTCGATCAACTCCAAAACGCGAATACAGATAATATAGAGCCGATGGCGAATCCTTTAGATGCAACTCAGGTTTTACGTGCTGATATTATTACAGAAACAAATAAGCGTGACGAACTACAGAAAATATCTCCTCTGGTTGAAGATGGCTTATTCTTGGTTCCGAAAGTAATTGAATAGCCACTTTTTACTCATTTAGCCCAACTCTTTCCTGTTCTTTTAATTTGAAGTAGCGACCTTATGTTTAACAAAACCGTAAAAGAATTATCAAATGGACTTGCTAATGGTGAGTTCTCAAGTATTGAAATAACACAAACATATTTAGATAGAATCAAAAAACTCGACGGCAAATTTAATAGTTTTATTAGCCTCACCGAAGAATCAGCTCTAAAAGAAGCCAGCATTGCAGACGCGCGGATAGCAGAAGGTAAGGCTAATATTTGGACAGGCATCCCTCTTGCCCATAAAGATATTTTTTGCACTAAAGGTATAAAAACGACGTGTGGCTCCAGGATGCTAGAGAATTTTGTATCACCTTATGATGCAACACTCGTCAGTAATTTCAAAAGTGCAGGTGCTGTTTGTTTAGGTAAAACGAATATGGATGAGTTTGCCATGGGCTCATCAAATGAAACCAGCTATTTTGGAAAAGTCATCAATCCTTGGAGTGGCGACATAGATCTTGTCCCTGGTGGCTCATCAGGCGGCTCTGCAGCATCTGTTGCTGCCCGGCTAAGCCCTATCGCAACCGCAACCGATACAGGCGGATCCATTCGTCAGCCCGCTTCATTATGCGGCTTAACCGGCTTAAAGCCTACCTATGGTCGCGTTTCACGCTATGGCATGATTGCCTTCGCTTCGAGCCTTGACCAAGCAGGACCAATGGCACGTACAGCTGAAGATGCAGCTATGATGTTAAATGTCATGTCCGGTTATGACCCTAAAGATTCTACAAGCATCAACAAAGATGTACCTAATTATACCGCTGACCTAAATAATTCAATTAAAGGTTTAAAAATCGGCTTACCTAACGAGTTTTTCAATGAGCACCTAAGCCCAGAATTGCAAGCTATCTTGCAAACAGCGATTAAATCACTTGAGTCGCTTGGAGTAGAATTTAAAGAGATTTCGTTACCCCACTCAGACTTATCGGTACCAGCCTATTACGTAATTGCACCAGCAGAATGCTCAGCGAACTTATCTCGTTTTGATGGTGTACGTTATGGCCACCGCTGTGAACATCCACAAGACTTAATGGATCTTTACCTAAGAAGCCGCTCAGAAGGCTTTGGCCAAGAAGTGAAACGCCGAATATTGATTGGTACCTATGCCTTGTCTGCGGGTTATTATGATGCTTATTATAGAAAAGCCCAACAAGTTAGGCGCTTAATTAAGAATGATTTTGTTGAAGCCTTTAAGGATGTAGATTTAATTCTTGGCCCAACATCGCCATCAGAAGCCTTTGGTTTTAATGCCAAAGGCGATGATCCGGTTAAGATGTATCTCGAAGATATTTTTACCATTTCAACTAACCTGGCTGGCCTTCCGGGCATGTCTTTACCCGCTGGCTTAATTAACGGCTTACCTATTGGAATGCAATTAATTGGCAATTATTTTGATGAAGCACGTATGCTAAATGTGGCGCATCAATTTCAATCAGCTACTGATTGGCACACCTTAGCCCCAAAAAATTGTTAAGCCGGAGAACTTAAATGACAAGTATACATACAGAATGGGAAACGGTCATCGGGCTTGAAGTTCACGTTCAACTAGCGACCAAAACCAAAATATTTTCAGGTTCTTCAACCGCTTATGGCGCCGAACCAAACACTCAGGCTAATGAAGTCGATTTAGCGTTACCTGGTACTTTGCCGGTTCCCAATGAGCAAGCGTTTCGCTATGCCATTATGTTTGGTTTAGCGATTAAAGCCGATATTAATAAGCGCTCTATTTTTGAGCGTAAAAATTATTTCTATCCTGACCTGCCAAAAGGTTATCAAACAACACAACTGGATTTACCGATTGTCGGTGCAGGCAATGTCGATATCACCTTAGATAATGGCGATACGAAAACGGTTCGTATTCATCATGCCCATCTTGAAGAAGATGCAGGTAAATCGCTACACGAAGACTATCATGGATATACTGGTATTGATTTAAATCGTGCAGGAACACCACTCATTGAAATCGTCTCTGAACCCGACATGTATAACGCTGAAGAAGCCGTTGCCTTTGCTAAGAAGCTTCATTCGATTGTAACTTCATTGGGCATTTGTGATGGCGAGATGTCGCAAGGCTCTATGCGCTTTGATGTGAACATATCAATTCGTCCAAAAGGTTCAGACAAGTTAGGTACGAGAACCGAAACAAAGAACCTGAATTCCTTCCGTTTTATGGAAAAAGCGATTGCCTTGGAAGTCGAAAGACAAATAGATGTACTCGAAAGCGGTGGCTCAATCACCCAGGAAACGCGCTTATATGATGCCGAAAAGGATTTCTCTCGTGCTATGAGAAGCAAAGAAGAAGCAAACGACTATCGATACTTCCCCTGCCCTGATCTATTGCCTGTTGAATTTGATGATAGTTATATTCAAGAAATTCAAAACAGCTTACCGGAGCTTCCAGATTCTCGTTGCACACGTTTTGTTGAGCAGTATGGCTTATCTACTTACGATGCAAGGCTAATTGCAAACCAAGCTGATTTATCTTCTTACTTTGAAGTGATGACTAGGACTTCTTCAGATGCAAAATTATCTGCTAACTGGGTGCTTGGTGAACTGAGCGCAAACCTAAATAGTAAAAATACCTCACTGAGTCATTGCCCTATTTCTGCTGAAGCATTAGGCCAATTAGTCCTTCGAGTAAAAGATAATACAATTTCATCTTCCGGCGCCAAGAAGGTGTTTTCCCTTCTTTGGAGTGGTAAAGAAGATGTTGATCAAATCATCGAACAGGAAGGCTTAAAGCAAGTTTCTGATACCGGTGCTTTAGAAAAGTTAGTTGATCAAGTTTTGGCAGAAATGCCAGAGCAAATTACCCAATACAAAGAAGCAGATGTCAAAAAACGTAAAAAACTAATGGGTGGCTTCATGGGGCCATTAATGAAAGCATCTAAGGGTCAGGGTAATCCAAAACTATTTAATGAAATTCTGGCTAAGAAATTGAACGATTAACCTTTTCTTGTTTAAACGTAACAGACAGACAAATACTTATACTTAGCACAGCGACTAAGTGGATACTTTACAAGGTTTAAGATATGACCATAAAAAATGCATTTTATGCACAATCAGGTGGTGTGACAGCCGTTATTAATGCCTCCGCTTGCGGATTAATTGAAACGGCTCGTAAACACCCAGACAAGATTGGAAAAGTTTACGCTGGCCGTAACGGTATTATTGGTGCATTACGTGAAGAATTAATTGATACAAGTCTAGAGTCGCCTGAAATCATTGCAGGTTTACGTTATACACCGAGTGGCGCTTTTGGTTCCTGTCGCTATAAACTTAAAAACTTTGATGAAAACAAACGTGAATATGAACGTCTTATCGAAGTTTTCCAAGCACATAATATTGGCTACTTTTTTTACAACGGTGGTGGCGACTCTCAGGATACTGCTTATAAAGTATCTCAGTTAAGTGAAAAAATGGGCTATCCGATTACCTGTATTGGCGTACCTAAAACAGTAGATAACGACTTACCTTTCACGGATTGCTGCCCAGGTTTTGGCTCAGTCGCAAAATACGTTGCAATCTCTACTAAAGAAGCCGCCATGGATATTGCATCCATGTGTGAATCCTCAACGAAGGTATTTATTCTGGAAGTAATGGGGCGGCATGCTGGCTGGATAGCGGCAGCGGGGGGGTTAGCAGGAACAAACGGTAACGAGCCACCACATATTATCTTGTTCCCGGAAATTGCTTTTGATCGTGAAAAATTCTTAGCCAAAGTGGATGATAGCGTTAAGGAACATGGTTACTGTGTCATCGTCGCATCTGAAGGCACACAATATGAAGATGGTCGTTTTGTTGCTGATGCTGGCGCAAAAGATGCTTTTGGCCATACACAGTTAGGCGGGGTCGCTCCGACACTGGCAAACATGGTGAAACAAACACTTGGTTATAAATACCACTGGGCTGTTGCCGACTATCTTCAACGTTCTGCACGCCACATTGCTTCAGCAACCGATGTTGATCAAGCCTACGCAATGGGTAAAGCTGCTGTTGAATTTGCTATTAACGGTAAAAATACCGTCATGCCGATCATCGTACGTGAAAGCAATCAGCCTTATAAATGGGTTGTCGGTGAAGCACCCTTAAGCCAAGTAGCGAACCAAGAAAAGAAAATGCCGATTCATTTTATAACGGACGAAGGTTTTGGTATTACCAAAGACTGTCGCGAGTATTTAGCACCACTGATTCGCGGTGAAGACTATCCTCCTTACAGTGACTCAGGCCTACCAAAATACGTCACGCTTAGTAAAAATATAGTTGATAAAAAACTGAAAACTGAATTCAAAATTTAAGCTTTATAAAAAGACCTGGAGTTTTCCAGGTCTTTAGCTTTCAAGGCTCATCTCTTAACACATCAGATTACGCTATAAACAATCCGAAGTATCTAACACTCTATGTATTACCAAGCTAGACCGCACCCAGCCATCTGGCTTTATTGTTAATAATATAAAAAATTCAAAACTACTGAACAATTTAGGACAAATATTTTATATGAAAAATACATTTATAGTTGCCACTGATGGAACACCTATTGTCGTTATTTTCTCTGAAAATTATGCTACATGGCTAGAAAACCAAGTAAGCATGGTTAGAAACTGGCTTTTAGCCACAAGATTTGATGGTAAAGGCTTTCGTATTTTACCCGGTAATGACGGTACCATTTCTAAAGTAATTTATGGGATAGACAGTAACTGTGACTATTTTGTTGCTGGTGACTTACCAACTTTATTACCTGAAGGTCAGTATTATATCAGTGAACTACCAACAGAATTACCGCCTTTAGATACTCAAAAATTCACCTTAGAGTTTGCCATCACTTGGGGCTTGGCAAGCTACTCATACGATCGCTACAAAAAAGAAAGCAAAACACTATCTACACTCGCACTATCTAGCCAGACATTACTTGATGATGCATTAAAAACAGTCACCTCAATATATCTAGTTCGTGACATGATCAATTGCCCTGCAAGTGATTTAATGCCAGAAGATATATCTAAAATAGTCGATAACCTAGCTAAGGATTACTCTGGTATTCAAGTTAAACACATTGTTGGCGAGGAACTATTAAAACAGAACTTCCCTACTATCCACACCGTCGGTCGAGCAAGTGTGCATGAGCCGCGCCTTATCGATTTCACTTGGGGTAACCCCTCTCACCCCAAAGTCACCTTAGTCGGTAAAGGCGTATGCTTCGATAGCGGTGGCCTCGATCTCAAACCCGCTTCCGCTATGCGCAATATGAAAAAAGATATGGGCGGTTCTGCGCATGTACTTGGCTTAGCAAGTCTAATTATTCAACACAACGTACCGGTTCGCCTTAGAGTTCTAATACCGGCTGTCGAAAATGCGGTGTCATCCAATGCATTTAGACCTGGTGATGTGCTAACCACAAGGCAAGGAATAACCGTTGAAATCGATAATACCGATGCCGAAGGTAGGCTGGTACTGTGCGATGCTTTAACGGAAGCAGATAGTGAATCACCTGACATAATTATTGATTTTGCAACATTGACAGGAGCTTGTCGCGTCGCATTAGGCACAGAGTTACCCGGTTTCTTTTGTAATAAAGATGAACTTGCAGTTAACTTAAATAAAGGTAGTGCTCGCGCAAAAGACCCTATTTGGCGCCTGCCTTTATTTAAGCCATACCAATCTATGCTAAGCAGTAATATCGCAGATACCGTAAATTCTGCAGATGTACCTTTCGGTGGTGCGATTACTGCCGCTTTATATTTGGAAATGTTTGTTTCAAAAGAAACACCCTGGGTACATTTTGATGTCATGGCCTGGAATAACAGAAAGCTTCCTGGAAGGCCGGTTGGCGGAGAAGCGTTCGGGATTCGGGCGGTATTTGAATATCTGAAAGACTGCTATTGCTAAGTTCGCTTTAACAAGAGCTGCATAAACGACGAGTCGCGTATGCAGCTTACAGATCAAGGTTATTTTTAAAAAACTCTATTTAAACCATTCAGTGCAGCGACACGATAAGCTTCAGCCATAGTCGGGTAATTAAACGTTGTATTAAGAAAGTAATTTAGAGAGTTAGCTTCACCTTCCTGACTCATAATAGCTTGCCCGATATGAATAATCTCCGCAGCCTGATCCCCAAAACAATGTATGCCGAGTAACTTTTTAGATTCTCTATGAAAAAGAATTTTCAACATCCCAACGGCTTCACCGGTAATTTGAGCGCGTGCTAAATCTTTAAAGAAAGCTTGGCCAACCTCGTAAGGCACCTTGGCTTCTGTCAATTCTCTTTCATTTTTGCCTACAGAGCTAATCTCAGGAATGGTATAAATGCCTGTTGGCACATCGTTGATATATCTAAAATAACTATTATTTAATAGTGCTGAAGACGCAGAACGACCTTGGTCATAAGCAGCACTGGCAAGTGCCGGCCAACCGATTACATCACCTACAGCATAAATATGCTCGAGAGTAGTACGATAATGATCGTCAACCGCAAGCTGACCACGTGAGTTAGCTTCTAAGCCAATATTTTCAAGGCCTAGATTCTGGGTATTACCACTACGACCATTACACCATAAAAAAGCATCTGCACGAATTCGTTTACCTGATGCAAAAGTAACTTCAATCGCATTATCTGTTCCAATGACAGTCTCATAGGTCTCATTGTGCCTAACCAAAACACCATTATTTCGAAGGTGATAACTTAGTGCATCGGATATTTCATCATCCAGAAAAGATAAGAGTTTCTCTCCTGGATTAATTAAATCGACTTTCACACCTAAACCAGCAAATATGGATGCATACTCAGAACCAATGACACCCGCTCCATAAATCACCATGGTGCGTGGTGTATGGTTTAACTGAAGAATAGAGTCACTGCAATAAATGCGATCATGCGAAAAATCTACATTAGATGGCCGGTAAGGACTTGAACCACTCGCAATGATGGCTTCTTTGAAATGCACTATATCTGAAGAAGTACCACCTCTAATTTCAATTTTATTCTCATCTATAAAATAAGCATTGCCGTTGTATAAATGTATTCTATTACGGGCATAAAATTGAGTACGCAGTTTTACCTGCTTATTGATAACTTTCTCGGCATTCTTCAACACATTTGGAAAAGAAAACCAGCGCGGCTCACCGATATCCCTGAACATAGCATTCGTATTAAAGGTAATAATTTGTTTAACGGCATGCCTGAGAGCTTTAGATGGAATAGTACCGACATGCGTACAGTTCCCACCTACCAGGGCTTTATCTTCAATCACCGCAACACGTTTATGGCCCTTAGCTGCATTCATGGCAGCACCCTCACCCGCAGGACCTGAACCAATCACAACAACATCATAGTGAAACTCTGCCATAAACCTACTATCTCCTTTTTGCTTTTTACATTGAAATTATAATTTACTTACTAGGTGTATCATTACTGGATGCATCATACGATAAGTCTGAAGCACTTATTTCTTCATTCTCTTTATCACATTTGCTTTTATCACCTTTACATACATCACATGCAACTTCCATCCCCAAGGCACTCATGCCGCCACAAGAACCAGAAATTGGCTTTTTCCCTAAAATAACACCGACTGACATTATTAAGACCAATAGCAACATAACACCAAAAGCAATAAAAAAGATTTCCATTAAACCTCTCCCTATCTGTAATAAATAACAACTGAATAGTGAATTAACAAAAAAGCCAAGTTAGCTTAACTAACTTGGCTTTTTTGTTTACTAATTAGCCACCAAAATCATCTAGTAGGATATTTTCGTCTTCAACCCCCAGATCTTTCAGCATTTGAATCACCGCTGCATTCATCATTGGGGGGCCACACATATAATACTCACAATCTTCTGGTGCTGGATGGTCTTTTAGGTAATTATCATAAAGTATATTATGAATAAACCCAGTATAACCTTCCCAGTTATCTTCTGGCATAGGATCAGAGAGTGCAACCTGCCAAGTAAAATTATCATTTTCTTTTTGTAAAAGATCATATTCATCTTGGTAGAACATTTCTCGAAGACTACGAGCGCCATACCAAAATGACATTTTACGTTTGGAGTTAAGGCGTTTTAATTGATCAAAGATATGTGAACGCATAGGCGCCATACCTGCACCACCACCGATAAAGACCATTTCAGCATCGGTCTCTTTAGCGAAAAATTCACCAAACGGGCCGTATACAGTGATCTTATCACCAGGCTTTAAATTAAAGACGTAAGAAGACATCTGACCAGGTGGAAGACTTGTACCTGGAGGCGGTGAAGCGATACGAATATTAAACTTTACAACACCTTTCTCTTCTGGATAGTTAGCCATTGAGTAAGCACGGATAACCTCTTCTCTCACTTCAGACCTGTACTGCCAAAGATTGAATTTATCCCAATCTTCTCTGTATCCGTCTTGAATTTCAAAGTTTTTATAATCAACTACATGTGGAGGGCATTCTAACTGAACATAACCACCTGCGCGGAAATCAACATTTTCACCGTCAGGTAAACGTAATACTAACTCTTTAATGAACGTGGCTACATTATCGTTTGATACGACAGTACACTCCCACTTCTTAACACCAAATACCTCTTCAGGAACTTCAACCTGCATATCCTGCTTAACAGGAACCTGACAAGCCAGGCGCCATCCTTCTGCTTCTTCTCTTTTTGTAAAGTGCGTCTTTTCTGTTGGTAGCATTGAACCACCACCCGCAAGTACTTTACATGTGCACTGTCCGCATGTACCGCCACCGCCACACGCTGAAGATAGAAATAAACCTTCATTAGCTAAAGTTTGAAGTAATTTACCACCTGCTGGTGTCGCAATTGGCTTATCTGACTCTTTATTTACAATGATGGATACATCACCAGTACTTACCAGTTTTGCTCTAGCCGCTAATATAATTGCGACCAAAGAAAGCACTATCACCGTGAACATGACAACGCCTAATATAATTTCTGCATTCATATCAATACCTTATTTAAATATACTCACTCGAATACCTCTCATTAAAGAGAGATACCTGAGAAAGACATGAATCCAAGTGACATTAAGCCAACTGTAATAAAAGTGATCCCCAAACCACGGAGACCTTCAGGCACATCACTATACTTTAGTTTTTCTCGAATGCCGGCCAATGCAATAATTGCGAGAGCCCAACCGACGCCAGCACCAAAACCATATACAACACTCTCTCCAAAGTGGTAATCCCTCTCTACCATAAATAAAGATGCACCTAAAATTGCGCAGTTTACTGTAATTAGAGGAAGAAACACGCCGAGTGCGTTGTAAAGGTCTTGAAAATACTTGTCCAGTACCATCTCCAGTATTTGCACAATTGCTGCAATCACACCAATATAGGTTAAAAGCCCCAAGAAACTAAGGTCTACTTCTGGATAACCGGCCCAAGCTAGCGCACCTTCTTTTAACAAATAGGTGTAAATCAGGTTATTAACCGGCACAGTAATCGCAAGAACAACTACAACAGCAATACCTAAACCGGTTGCTGCCTGAATTTTCTTCGAGATAGCTAAAAAGGTACACATACCTAAGAAGAAAGCTAAGGCCATGTTTTCAACAAATACGGCTTTAACAAACAAGCTTATATAATGCTCAATCATTAAAATGCCTCCTTAACAGTGTGAGATGATATTCTATAATCCTCAAGCTCTACTTGCTCTTTTTTCCAGCCGCGTAACGCCCAAATCAACAAACCTATGATGAAAAAAGCACTGGGAGGGAGCAATAACAAACCATTTGGCACATACCAACCACCATCATTGATAGTCGGTAAGATTTCGATACCAAATAACTTTCCAGCACCTAGCAACTCTCTAAAGAAAGCAACAGCCAACAATAGAACCATATACCCTAAACCATTACCGATACCATCCAGGAAACTAATGCCAGGGCTATTTTGCATCGCAAACGCCTCAGCACGCCCCATGACAATACAGTTGGTAATAATCAAGCCGACAAATACCGATAGCTGCCTGCTAATTTCATACGCATAGGCTTTCAATATCTGATCAACCAATATTACCAAAGAAGCAATGATTGTCATCTGAACAATGATACGAATACTCGAAGGAATTTGAGCCCTGATCGTCGCAATAAATAAGCTGGACATACCAGTTACAAGGCTTACTGCTAAGCCCATAACAATAGATAATTGCATGCTTGTTGTGACAGCAAGAGCCGAACAAATGCCCAAAATTTGCAAAGCAATCGGGTTATTGCTAAAAACAGGTTCAAAGAGAACTTTCTTAATTCTTGAATCGCTCATCTTAAGCCTCCTTACGCAGGCGACTTAAGTAACGCTGAAATCCGTTCTCACCCACCCAAAATTGAATTAAATTTGTAACACCACGGCTAGTTAAAGTCGCACCAGCGAGCCCATCAACCTGGTAATCAATAGCTTTACTTGATTTGTCGACAGAACCTTTCATTAAGTGAATCTTGGGCTCTGTACTTTCATCGAGATCATATAGTTTCTTCCCAGGCCAAAAAGCTTTCCACCTAGGATTATCAACTTCTCCACCTAATCCAGGTGTCTCAGCATGCTCATAGAAACCCAAACCAACAATGGTGTTAGCATCTTTTTCAAGAGCAATAAAACCATACAATGTTGACCATAAACCATAACCATTAACTGGAATTATGATTGTCTCTAACTGATCATCGTTTTTAACCAAATAAACTTTAGCGTATTTAACGCGACGCTTAATACTTGCTATATCATCTTCAGCAGGTAGAAAATCTGATAATTTTGGGTTTTTAGCGGCTTTTCGCTGGTCATAAGCTAATGCTTTTTTTCTGCCTACTACTTCTGGCTCCACATATTCACCGGTATCCAAGTCTACAATTTTGGCTTCGATTTTAGAGAAAGCAGCCTCAATATCAGCAGGCTTGTCGCTTTCCGGTAACAAACCGGCAGCAGCAAGAATGTTAACCTTTAAGTTAAGTGCCTTATTGATCTCTTGAGTCGGTTTCAAAATCACAACCGAACCCGCAATTACAATAGAACAAACTAGACATAGTAAAAAGGCAACCAGTATCGTTTTCTGAGTCGATTCTTTATTAGACACGTGCCAACCTCCGCTTTATATTTGCCTGTACAACTAGGTGGTCAATGTATGGAGCAAAAAGGTTTGCAAATAAAATTGCTAACATCATACCTTCTGGAAAAGCAGGGTTAATAACTCGAATAAGTACAACCATCACACCAATTAATGCACCAAATACAAACTTACCGGTATTTGTCATAGCGGCTGATACAGGGTCTGTCGCCATAAAGATCATGCCGAAACAGAAACCACCCATCACTAAATGCCAGTAAGCAGGTACTGCAAACATGGGGTTCGTATCCGAACCGATCAAATTAAACAGTGTAGATATAGCGATCATGCCGCCAAGCACACCTGTAATAATTCGCCACGATGCTATTTTGGTTACTACTAATACTGCACCACCGATCAGGATAGCCAGTGTAGATGTCTCACCGATAGAACCTTGAACGAAGCCAAAGAAGGCGTCAGACCAAGAAACTTGTTGAGCCATCAAACCCTCAATACCAGATGTTGCAACAATACCCAGTGATGTTGCGCCACTAAAACCGTCAACAGCAGTCCAAACAGCATCACCCGACATTTCCGCGGGATAAGCAAAAAACAAAAAGGCTCTACCTGTTAAAGCAGGGTTAAGGAAGTTTTTGCCAGTACCGCCAAAAATTTCCTTACCAATTACCACACCAAAAGATATACCTAGAGCAACTTGCCATAATGGCACATCGGGTGGACAAATTAAGGCAAACAAAATGGAAGTAACGAAGAAACCTTCATTAATCTCATGGCGTCTGACCATCGAAAACAATACTTCCCAAAACCCACCGACTATAAAAGTAACAACATAAATAGGTAGAAAATAGCTTGCCCCATAAACTAAGTTATGTAGCCAGTTACTTGCGTCGTGACCAATGAAAAATAAGCTGTGCCAATCGGTAGGTATGGTTCCCGTACCGGCAGCAATTGCTGAGTTAGCTTGGAAACCAAGGTTCCACATACCAAAAATCATAGCGGGAAACGTACAAAACCAAACGGTGATCATGATTCTTTTTAAATCAATGCCATCACGTACATGGGATGTCGTCTTCGTTACACTGGATGGTGAATAAAAAATAGTATCAGCCGCTTCATATAGCGCATACCACTTTTCATACCGACCACCCTTTTCAAAATGGGGCTCCATTTTGTCAAATATAGCTCTTAGTCCCATGTTTAACCCTCTTTTTCTATACGAGTCAAGTTGTCCCTTAAAATCGGGCCGTACTCATATTTACCAGGACAGACAAACGTACAAAGCGCAAGATCTTCTTCATCCAGCTCTAAACAACCTAATAATTGAGCTTGTTCAGTATCACTAACAATCAAAGACCTTAAAAGCTGAGTAGGAAGGATATCTAATGGCATTATTTTTTCATAAGCACCAATAGGGACCATGGCTCGCTCACTACCATTTGTCGTCGTCGTAAAATTAAATAATTTTCCAGAAAAAAGCTTAGAAAGATAAATATTCATCACAGAAAACTTATTTATACCTGGCGATAACCAGCCCATAAATTCTCTTTCTTTCTGATCTTCTATAACAGAAATCTGATTTGCATAGCGACCAAGATAAGCCACTGACGCTCTAGAGGTTCTTCCGCCTAAAACAGAGCCAGAAATAACCCTTGCAGATTCAGTCGTCATTTCACCTAACGTTAGTTCCGTTAAAGACGCACCTAGACGTGTTTTGATTAGACGAGGTGTTTTAATGCAAGGACCTGCTAAAGCAACCACCCTATCAACATACAGCTCACCAGAAATGAATAACTTGGCAATAGCAATCACATCCTGGTAAGCAATTGACCACACTTTCTTTTTGTCACTAACAGGGTCAAGGAAGTGAATATGCGTGCCAACATTACCCGCTGGATGAGGGCCTGAGAACGTTTCATTCACAATTCGTTTGGATGTATTGATTGCGATAGAACTATCACTCTTGGTGCAAACAAAGACTTTACCATCAGTTAGCTTTTCAATAATGGCTAAGCCTTGGTTAAAAGCCTCTTTATCAGCTTTAATGATGACGCTTGGGTCTGCTGCTAAAGGCTGGGTATCAATTGCCGTAACAAAGATAGAGTTAGGTTTTGAGTCAATTGCAGGGACCTTGCTATAAGGACGTGTCCTGAAGGCAGTCCACATACCAGACTCAATTAGGTTCGTTACAATTTGGTCTCTATTTAGCTGAGAAAGAGCTGATGGTTCAAACTTCTCAAACTCAACTGCATCGTTTCCAGCCACTTCAATCACAATGGATTGGAAGACTCTTTTTTCACCGCGATTAATTTCAGTAATTTTACCGCACGCTGGAGAGGTATATTTTACGCCTGCTGTTTTTTTATCTTCAAATAACAACTGCCCTTTCTTTACTGAATCACCTACCTGAACTGACATTGTCGGTTTCATTCCAGGGTAATCAAAGCCAATAATGGCGACTTTACTTACAATTTTAGTGTCAGATATTTTTTGCTCGGGCGAACCGGATATTGGAAGATCGAGGCCTTTTTTAATGTTGACCATTCATTCTGCCTAATCATGAGAAAAGTGAATTTTCCGTCATTCAGACATAGAAGCTATTAGTCATAACAGCTTTGCCAACATTGAAAATTAATAATCGTAATTAACAAGGTTTAGAATAACGAACCTAAAAGCGATGACAATTATAGTGATGCGCTACACATATTGCTACATAAAGACTTAAAAATTACGGTGTTTTTAAAGGCTCTTTCGCCCTTTATTCACCAACTACCTATTGAAGAGTAGGCTAAAAAAAGCTTAATTAAAGTAATACCGGCAAAGTAATTCTGTGAAGTGTAAAACTTAAAACAGCTTATCGCTCAGCCAGTTCATCTTTCAGGCTTTGCTCCATAATGTTTTTCAACATAATTCGGCTCTTTATAAAGAACTTTAATATCTTTATATTTAAAGGCGTCTTTAAACATTTGGAAAAACTCATCTAAATTTAAACGTAAAGGGTTTAAGGTCGTTGGCTGTCTGCTCGTTAGGCCATATTCAATATCCCCCACTTTCGAACAACTATGCCGCTCATCAGAGAATGTTCCAAACAGGCGATCCCAAATAATCAATACACCACCAAAATTCCTATCTATCTGCTCTGGCTTGCAGCCATGATGAACACGGTGATGAGAAGGCGTGTTCAGGACTTTTTCTGCAAAACCAAGACGACCTATCACTTCTGTATGAAGAAAAAACTGATAAGCAAGGCTTAGCTCGATCGCTAATAATGCCCAGGATTTATCAAAGCCGATAATTGCTAAAGGAATCCACCACATGACCCAGCCAAAATTCAGATCCATTAAGAAATTTTGCCGTAAAGCGGTAGAAAAGTTCATATTTTTAGAGGAGTGGTGGGTAACATGTATCGACCAAAACCAACGTACTTTATGCATCGTTAAGTGGTAAAAATAATAAAAAAACTCACTCGCAAAAAACAAGAAGATGATACTTAATAAACCATCGTTCGCCTTATATTGAAAACCATATTCTCTGACGAAGTCATAAAAAAATTGGATGAAAAGAGCAATGGCGATGCCATCTACTATTTTATATGCACCGCCAGTCACAATATTCGTTAAGGTTTCTTTTAAACTGTAAACATCTGTTCTGCCTTTTTTATGCCAATACCAAGCCTCCAGAACAATAATAGATAAAAAGAATACGCCAAATGTTAAAATGAACCCGATTGCCTGAATGACGTCCTGCATGATAAACCTCTACATATTTATTTTATTTACACTAGTTTAATAAATACAGAATGGTTATTATTGCCACTTAATGAGAGTTAATTTGCAATCTACGCCACAAAAGACCTTAAATTATGCTGAATGACCTTTTCATTACCCGCGATGTGCTCAGCTATATTCAAGCGTTTATTTCACGAAATCAGCTAAACCTTCCCGAATTCCAGAAAAGACTAAATAGCTACGCTGCCAAACAGCATATGTCATATGAACAATGGTGGACATTATTATCAGAGCTTGAATCAGCTCACCCCAGCCCTGCTTTAGGTATAAAAATCGGCCAAAATATTCAGGCACAAGAGTGCGGCGTTTTAGGTTATTTATTCAAAACCAGTAGAAATCTAGGAGAAGCACTAAAATGCTTTAATCGATTCCAAGGCTTAATCTATGCGGGCAGCAAAGCCTGCTTAAGCAATAATGACTCAGCCACTGTTAGTCTCTCGTGGGAACCTGACTATGGCTATTCAAGCCAGACATCAGATGCTTTGTTACTCGCGGCAATGATCAACATCGTCAGGGAATTAATAGAGCCTGAAATCTTACATTTGACTTACGTCTGCTTTACACAAGCCATTTCTGCCAGGGACATTCCAATATATGAAAATTTTTTCCAATGTCCAATCAAGCAGTGCCAAGCTAAGTTAGAGCTGAATTTTTCAGCAAAAGACCTAAGCATAAAAATACCCCATGTAGATAGTACACTGCATAATATTCTGGGCCTGCAAGCGGAAACATTACTCCAGCACCTTCCTGACAGTGATGGCTTTTTGGTTAAACTAAGAGACACCATAATTCGTTGCCTTCACGAAGGCTTTTCAGATACTCAGTCAGTGGCCCAAGAGATGAACATCTCGGAAAGAACATTGCATCGACGATTAAAAGCCAAAAATCGCGTTTACCGGGATATTTTAAAAGAAATACGAAAATCCATGTCAGTAAACTATTTAAGCGACCCCATACTAACCCTTGCAGAGGTTGCCTTGCTACTTGGTTATAGTGAACAAAGTACATTTTCCAGAGCATTCAAGGCATGGTATGGCATCCCCCCACTGAAATATCAAAAAACCTATTTATAGTGCAGGCTCAGGCACTCTCATAAGCCAAGCGGATTTCTGAGGCAATAATATCAAGCCCTTTAAAAACTAATTCTTCTTGCTGTGAATACGTGATGCGTAAACATTCTTTTGTGTGCTTCCAGTGACGTCTATCTTTAGCAGACAAACCAGGAAAAAAATGATGTCCAGAAACTATCAACACACCTTTTGCCTTAAGCCGAGCATATAAAATATCATTACTAACTGGGCAATCTTTTAACCAAAGCCAAAGAAACATAGCGCCTTCGACCCGATGAAGCTTCGCCGGTATACCTTTTAACTGCTTCATCAAGTAATCCCTTGTCCTCTTTGACTTCTCTTCATAATAAGGCCTGACAACTTGCGAGCTCAGAGAGATGATTTCTTTAGACTTCAGCATGTTTACGGCAAGCAAACTCCCAAAACTACCTGTCGCCAGATTCATAATCGCATTCATACTGGATAATGCTTTTATATGGGTCTCTTTGGCGATCACTATACCTGTTCGTACCGCAGGCAAGCCAAACTTGGAGAGACTCAAACATAAAATAATATTCTCATTCCAGATTGGCTCAGCTTCAGAGAAGATCAAATTGGGAAAAGGCGTACCATAAGCGCCATCTATAATCAGCGGTACGCCATTCGCCTTGGCAAACTTATCCAGCTTTGATATCTCATGATCCGTCAATACATTACCGCTTGGATTGGTCGGTCTGGAAACACAAAGCGCACCCCATGAATCGGAAAACTGCAGCTGTTCAAAGTCGATATGATATTTAAATGTGCCTGAATCAATCACCTCAATGCCCGGCTTTGAAGAATGAAAAAAATCCTCAGTAATGCCTGAATCACTGTAGCCGATATATTCAGGTGTTAGTGGAAAGTGTATTTGTTTATATGAGCCATCTTCGAATTCGCCTGCCAATAAGTTAAATAACATGAAAAATGCTGACTGGCTTCCGTTTGTGAGCGCGATATTCTCTACCCTTAAATCCCAAGCAAACTCGGCATTTAAAAGATCTTTAAGTGCACGTATAAACGCCATATTTCCCTGTGGTGGATCATAAGTTCCAATTAAAGCCTCAAACTCCAAACGTGAATCAATAATTTCCTGTAGGCGAGACTTAAAAGCATGCTGAACTTGAGGAATATGCGCAGGATTTCCACCGCCCATCATAATCATCTCTGATTCACCACTTAATGCCTCACCTAAATCATCCATTAGGCTTGTAATACCCGCATCAGAACCAAACTTTTGACCAAACTTAGAAAATGTCACATTGCTTACCCTAATAAGATATTAATGACGGAGTATAAGTTTAATGGATTGTTGAGGTGAACCTTTTTTAACTGTTATGTGTTTTCGTGACTTGTTATAAATAAAAATCATTCATTAAAGAGACGTCACTATGCGTTTTATATTCCCCCCTCTACTCCTTCTAATATTGAGTTTATCAGTACAGGCAAATGAAACGTCTACCATTCAGGTTAGTGCAGAAGGCGCAGTTAAAACACAGCCTGATGTTGCTGTCATTAATTTAAGCGTTCATGGCTCAGAAATGAAAGCGGATGCCGCAATGAACAGAGTGGATAAGCAAGTCAAAAAGCTAGTGAAGCAAATAAATTCATACACTATTAAGGAAGGCAGCTTTGACTCTAGTCAGACCTCAATCCAGCCGGAATATGATTACCAGGCTAAGCCAAGAAAGTTAGTCGCATACAAAGCAAGCAGGAATATTTCGTTTCATTTAACGAACCTAAAACAACTAGAAGCATTAATGCAGGATATAAGTCAGCTGGATCTAACTAATATTAATAACGTTTCTTTTACTGTGCAAAATATGCAAGAGTTTGAAGATATTGCCCTAATTAATGCCATAAAAACAGCAAAGCATAAGGCAAATATTATTGCAGAAGCGCTAGGTGTAAAAATCAAAGGAATATACAGAGTGAATCATAATGTTAGACAAACCCAGCCTGTCTATGCAAGGGCATTATCTGCTGAAATGGATATGAGAAAATCGAGTTCTTACCAGCAAAAAGATATCGACGTAAAGACTAACATAGACATTGAATTTGAACTGAAATAGCCTCAAGAAACAAAATGTGCCTCATTATAAATTGCTTCCCAACGAGGCGTCGCTTCTGCGACAAAACTATCCGTAAAATGGTTGGTAAAGACATTTTTTGAATTAAACCAACGTATCACTGAAAAATCGGGTTTTGGCCCAATATCCATCCAGTGTTTCACGCCGGATGGAATAATCACAAAATCTCCCCGGCTGCATTCCAAAATATGAATTTTATGGTTGATATTCAAATACACCAAGACTTTTCCTGCCAAGAAAAATCGAACTTCGTCTTCTTCGTGTGTATGCTCCGATAAATAGCGCCCTCTTACTGAAACAGAAAATGCATCAGTCGGCTTCATCGTCACAACATCAACCTGAGAATAACCAAAACTTTCTTTCACTTTGGTTATTTGGTCGCGATATATTTTAAAAACATCACTTTCTAAAACTGGGGCATTCGGCAGATGTGTCATCGTTGGCCACTGTTCAAAATGAACACCGACTTCAGCAAGCTTTTCGGAAAACAGGGACGCATCCTCCGAAATTTTATAAGGTTTTTGTAGATTAAATTGTGTGTAAAAAGCGAGTTTACTCACATCATGATTCCAAGCCGGTTAATACATCACCTGCACTCGTCAGTTTGAGCGCAGGCCGTACAAGCTCTATTGCTTGAATATAGTGTGGCAGAAGAAAAGTATAAATGGATAGACGAAACTCGCTTTTTATGGCGAAATAACAATTGTTAACTTTTTATTTTATCTTTATTAACAAAGAGTTACATAAAATAATATAGCTTATCAAATGGATAAAACACAGCATTACTTTGGTACACTATTAAATCAGTCACTTACTTAGGTGTTGATAACGTGATGCGATTAGTTCAGCACTAATCGCAACTGCAATTTCTTGAGGCGTTTTACTATGAATATCCAGACCAATGGGAGCGTGCAAGCAAGCTAACTGTTGCTGCGTTAAGCCTAAGCGTTTCAAGCGTTCAAACCTATTCTGGCTTGTTTTTATTGACCCCATTGCACCAATATAAAAAGCATCAGAATTCACTAATGCCTCCATTAACGCCATATCGTCAAGCTTTGGGTCATGCGCTAAACAAAGAATTGCACTAAAAGAATCAGCAAAGCTATGCCTTACTAAATCATCAGGCAGTTCAGATGAAATCTTATAGTGTAAATTTTCTACCTGAAACCGTTTGATATATTCAACTCTTGGTTCACAGATAGTGACATCAAAGCCAAGTGTTTCTGCAAATTCACTCAGATAAAGCGTCACATCCCCCATACCAACAAGAAGTAATCGATAACTTGGGTCGAGTCTATGATAAAGCTGATTTGAACGTTTGTTATAAATCAGTTCTTCTTTTCCGGAAACCATTTCACCATAAACCAGTGAATATCGTCTAATGAACGGGTTGCTTAAATCTAATGATCTGGCAATTGATCGATGACTTATCAAGGCTTCTTTTAAAGCAAAGAAGTGCTGATGACAAAAAGAGTCAAAAATAGGTTCTATAAGCAGCTCTACTTTACCGCCACATGGCAAAAGATAACGAGCACTTTCCTCGCGGGTATTGCCATATATTTTTGTAAGGAAGGTTGTTGTGTTGTTGACAGGATTACAAGAAAACTCTTTTAAAAAATCAAATAGATCGTTTTCTATACAGCCGCCCGACAAAGAACCGACTTGTTTATTCTTATCAAGATTGTAGGCTAACAAACTGCCAACAGGTCTGGGTGATGCCCCCCAAGTATTGAGCACCGTAATAAAAAAAACCCGATCGCCCTGCTCCAACCAATTATAAGTCGACGTTATTACTTGCAGATTAAGCGCATTCATATATCACTATGCCAATTTAAAAGGCATATCCCTAAAACGTTGATTTCTTGCTTTAAACAGAGCTGATGCAATAGCAGGTGCAAGCGGAGGCAAACCAGGTTCACCAACACCTGTTGGCGATTCGTCACTGTGAATAATAGCCACTTCTATCTCTGGCGCCTGATTCATTCTCATCATAGGGTAATCATGAAAGTTACTTTGTTGAACGACACCATCCTTGAGTGTTATTTCACCGTACAGCGCTGCTGTTGCACCAAAAATAATACAACTTTCCATCTGCATCGTCACAATATCCGGGTTAACAACCAGTCCGCAGTCTATCGCGCAATAAACACGCAATAATTTAATTTCTTCATTAACGACTTTAAGCTCTACTAATTCTGCGACATAAGAACCAAAAGACTTATGCACCGCAAGACCCTGATACGCACCTTCTTCAGAAGGTTGCCCCCAATTACCCATATCGACAACTTTTTCTAATACACCCAGTGTTCGAGGTGATTCAGTGAGGTATTTCTTCCTGAAAAGAAATTCATCCATATTGGCTTGGCTGGCGAGTTCGGACATCATACTTTCAATCGCAAATGCTGTGTGAGAATGGCCTACAGAGCGCCAATAAGAAACGGGCAAACCAGCATCCGCTTTTGTGTGACGCACCTGCAACGAAGGAAAGTTATAAGGTATGCTATCGGCACCTTCATAGGCAGATGTATCTGCCGGTGTAACGGGTGACCCAGCGGTTAATAACCCTACTTTACCTAAGGTAGAATACATAAACTTAGGTGACCAGGGGAACATCGCCGGTGAAGCATCCCATACATACCAATCCATTATATTTGGCGCTACGATTTGGTGATCCCATGCCACAGGCATTTGATTCTCATCCAATGCCACTTTAATTTTATGCAGTGTTGCAGGACGATAAACATCATGCTGAGTGTCTTCTTCTCTAGACCAAACCAGTTTAATCACGCCACCCGTTTGGGCTGAAATTTCAGCGGCTTCAGCCACAAAGTCTTGTGATAAACGTCTGCCAAATCCACCACCAATAAACTGGTTATGGATTTGCACCTCAGACAGGTCAACATCCGTTACTTTCGCGACAGCAACAGCCGCGATATCCGGTGCTTGGGTTGATGTCCAAATATCTACTTTATTTTTTTGGACATGAGCTGTGCAGTTCATCGGTTCCATTGTGGCGTGCGCAAGAAATGGCGTCGTAAATTCAGCGTTTAAAAAGTCTGTTGTTTCATCAAAGGTACTCTCGACATCACCTTCTTCACGTTTTATATCACCGTCATCTTGCTCTGATTTCTCCCGATAAAGCGTAAAGACATCCTCCATGTTTTTAACCATGCTTGGATTCTTCGACCACTCAATATTGAGCCGTTTTTGCGCCTTTTTAGCCTGCCAATAAGATTGAGCAATGATAGCAATACCGGATTTAATCTGGACAACCGCTTCAACCCCATTAACGCCAATTAAAGATTGCCCATTATGTAGGATTGCTTTAGTACCATAGACCGGCGATCTTGAAACAACTGCGTAGCGCATACCTGGAATATCAATATCTATCCCATAATTAGCTTGGCCAGTGACTTTAAGGTGGCTATCTAATCGTTTGGATTTTTTACCGATATAGGTAAATTCAGACGGTTGTTTTAAGGGGATGTCCGAAGGCAATGATTGTTTCGAAGCGATCACACATAGATCACCAAAACTAGCCCTTTTAGCACTACCGATATGCACAACATGCTTATTATCAATACGAAGATCATCAAGCGGAACCTGAAAAACGTCAGAGGCCGATTTCAATAACAATAATTTCGCTAAAGCCCCTGTTTCCCTTAATACTTGCCAACTAGAAGATAAACTATTGCTACCACCGGTAATCTGTAACCCATAGTCACGGTTTCGATAAACCGTTTTAGCGGGCGCAAATACAATTTCAAACAAGTCTGGGTCAGTATCAAGCTCTTCTGCAACTAAAGTGGTTAAGCCCGTATACGTTCCCTGGCCCATTTCGACTCTATCTAAGGTAAATATCAATCGGTTATCAGTAGTGATTTCTAGCCAGGCATTCGCCTCCCAATTGCCATTTTCCTGCAGCGAGTGGGAATGCAAACTTTGGCAGCCAGGCAAGGCTAACGCAATCGTCAAACTACCTGTGCCCGTTAAAGAAGCTTTAATAAAATTTCGTCTAGAAGTAATAATTTGGTTCACTGTGCAGCCCAACTTTTTATTTTTTATTCAATGAAATAATTTACTCGTTTTTCTAGATGCGCTACGACGACATTTTGGAAACATCTAAGGCATAAGAAAGATCAACCACTTCGGTTTTTTTAGCAGCCGCTTTAATGGCAGCCTTGATTCTAGGGTAGGTTCCACAGCGGCAAATATTGCCTGACATAGCCAAATCAATGTCGGCATCTGAAGGTTGGGGATTGTTTTTCAACAAGGCACTGGCAGACATTAATTGACCAGATTGGCAGTACCCGCACTGGGGCACATTAAACTCAATCCAGTATTCTTGAAGAGGGTGTAACTCTTGAGAATCGGCAGATAAGCTTTCTATCGTTGAAATATGTTTCCCTTCAACCGCAGAAATAGGCGTAATGCAGGAGCGAATGGCGACCCCCTCTAAATGCACAGTACAAGCACCACATAAGCCCGCACCACAGCCAAATTTAGTCCCCTTAAGCTTTAATTCATCTCGAATCACCCACAATAAAGGCGTATCCGACTCAGAGCTAATGTCTTTCACTTCACCGTTAATCGTTAACTTCATCTCACCAGACCTTTTATTTTTTACGAAGAATGAAGCATATAAGCAAATGAGTCAATACTTATGACTACCAGTCATAAGTTAGCGTAAACCATGATTTTCTCTATTGTGTTGCTTTGCCTTATCGCCTTTTTTCAGCAGAATATAAACCGCACCCGTACCGCCGTGCTGTTTTTGTGCCGAATGGAAGGCCATCACCTCATCTAGTTGTGGTAGCCATATCGCTAGATGGCTTTTGAGTATGGCAATTTTGTCAGGGTTTCGATCACCCTTTCCATGCAAAATGATCGCCGTTCTAAGTTCATAGGCAACACATTCACGTAAAAATCGAAAGACCTCTCGCCTAGCCTCTGCCACTGTCAGTTTATGAAGATCTAATCGTGCATCTATCTCGTACTGGCCAAGCCTAAATTTACGAAACACACCATGCTGAATACCTGGCCGCTTGAACGTTAAAACATCATTTGATTTCAATAGCGGTACATCAGAAGAAGAAAGTGGATCCTCTTGTGAAAGGCTGCCTTCAGCCAGTTTTCGCCTAACACGCTTACCGGGCGTTACGACTGCTTTTTTTATCACATGGGCACGATCAGTTTTCAATGGCTCAACGCCATCTAATTCTTGCAAGAATAGGTCATTAGAACTCATAAACGGCCTCTAATTAAGAACTTTTAGTCAAACGCTAACAGCATTAATTGTGGGTGATGATAACGCTTGGTTAAGTAATTCCCATGGTGCGATTGGCTGGCAATTTGAAAAAATAAAGTCTGTAAAAGCCACCACTTTCGACGGTGGCTCTCTTCTGCTTGGATAAACCAAATAAAAAGTTCTCTCTTGAAATGGCATATCAGGTAAAATTTTAATCAGTGACTTATTTTTTAGATCCTCACTAATTAAAATTTGCGGTACAGCACCGATGCCAAACCCCTCCCTTACCATTTTACGGATCATTTCCATATCGTTGGCAATCATTCTTGATTTAGGCTGAAACTCAACCCTGCCATTAGAGCTCTGAAAAATCCATGGGGAAGCCGGGTGAGATATACAGGTATGATTTTCCAGATCATGAATAGATGTAGGTAGACCATGTTTCTTAATGTATTCAGGCGATACACATAATGACAAACGTGCTGTACCGATATTGCGGGCAATTAAGCTGGAATCAGACAAAGGGCCTATTCTAAATGCAATATCTACTTCCTGCTCCAGCATATCGATTTGTTTATTGTCAGAAATAATTTCGACGTTCACTTTAGGATATCTTTCTAGAAACTGCTTGATGACGCCAACAAAAAAAGGGGTACCAAAAGATAAGGGGGTACTAATACGTAACAAACCACTTGGTTCCGCCTGCATATTATTAACAACCCTATCCGCTTCTTCTGCTTGTTCAAGCATCTTTTGGCATTGAGAGAAGTATAATTTACCCGTTTCAGTTGGCTTAAGATTTCGAGTAGTTCGATTAATCAACCTGACACCAACTCTTTTCTCTAGCTGGCTGACTTTACGACTAACCGTTGACTTGGGGAGTTTTAGTTTCTCTGCTGCTCGGGTAAAGCTGCCTGAGCTAACAACAATGGCGAAAATCGCCATTTCATTTAAGTCTTGCACGTAGGCTCCTCACTATAAATCACAAAATTGATACAATGAGTAAAAATCTATAGCATTAACCACTTTAATGAAACAATTAATTTAATAAATGAGCGGCATTTATTCAGGCCGTGCACATTCACCACGAGAGTTATCTAACCGACAACGAATTTTCCATAGTAATTTCAATGCAGTAGGATGATTTACTTTGTCTTCCTTTAAAGACATCCTGACTCTTTTACTGAAATGATCAATTTCATCTTTGGTGAACTGGCTAATTTCTATCCAGTATTTCTGAGGAATTTCAGCTTCAGCATCCTTCACCATTTTGGAGATTGCTTTAAGGCGGGTAAGAATATAATTTCTCATTTTATGTCCAAAATCTTTCGGAAATAATTCTTTTTTTGCAACAGTTTGCAGCATGCCGTAGTAAAGACGATAATTGATAATGCCGCCCTTCTCTCCTAAACCGTTATATAACTCAAAAGTGTTATAAGCCAGCGCTGGCATTAATACGATGTCTAAATTTCCATTATTAAACTGCCCTGCAAAGGTCGCAAGTGATACATTCATAGGCGATGTACCAGCAAGATCCGAGAATTTCCTTGCCTGCGGGTCACCATTCAATATCGCCATTCGTTTGCCAGAAAAGTCATCAATACTTTGAATATTTCTGTCATTAACGAAAGCAAACATCGACCCGACCGGAAACGTTGCAACGACCTCATACTGGCCTTGTGTCATAAGCCTTCCCGCTCTTGGTCTTGCTAAGGTTGCTAAAACAAGCTCTAAACCTTTTTCGGAATTAATCGCACCAATAGCATCCATGGTGCCGCCAAATTGAACAAACTGGCGAGCCATAATACTTGTTAGCAATACAGCTTCACAGCGACCAGCCTTGAAATCATTCGCAGCAACACTTTCATCGGTGTAAGCAACAAATTTTATGTTGAGCCCCCAACCTTGCGCTTTTGGAATTAAATCCGAATAAAAAGACATAACCGGCCCATTGCGACCAACAGGATCCCAGACACAGAAAACTTTATCTTCTAAGGCACTAACAGAAACACTTATAAGGGAAAGCAAACAACTCATTAATAAGACAGGTATCGTCTTCATTCTGAAAAATTTTCCTTATGATCGCTTTTTATAAAAAGTACTCATCACTTAATCTCTTTAGAAACTGGCTAAAAAAGCAAGCAGACTATTTAAAATAAAAGTGTACAATTAAAAATTGTAAGCTTAATAATAAATTATTGTATGAAAAATAAACAGAGCACACGATAAACCCGCAGTTACTCTATTAAATTCCAAATTATATGATTCATTCACAAAGTCCATTTTTGATAACAATATTAGGCCCGACAGCCAGCGGTAAAACAAAACTCGCTGTCGAATTAGCCAAACAACTCACCGGCGAAATCATCTCTGCTGACTCCCGCCAAGTCTATAAACACATGGATATAGGCACCGGAAAAGACCTAAATGAATACGGTCATATTCCTTACCACTTAATAGATATCGTGAATCCAAATGCGGAATATAATCTTTTTAATTTTGCGGTTGATTTCAATCATGCCTTTAATGCTATTACTCAACGTCATCATTTGCCTTTTTTAGTGGGCGGAACAGGCATGTACCTAGACGCTGTGTTAAGTCGCTATAAACTAACGATAGCAAACATCGATGAAAAAACACGCCTTAAATTAGAAAAAAAATCAGAGTCTGAGTTAACGGCAATTTTATGCGAACTCAAGCCGACTCTACACAATACGACAGACATACAAAACAAAGACCGATTACTCCAAGCCATTGAAATAGCTATGTCTGAAAACGAAAATGCAAGGCTTGTTACCTGGCCTTCATTTAAGCCTCTCATCCTAGGCATAAAAATAGAACGAACTACCTTGAAAAACAATATAACAACGCGTCTAAAAGAAAGATTGCAAGCAGGAATGATCGAAGAGGTATCCGCGTTAAGGCAGCAGGGAATCACCGATCAGCGTATTGATAATTTCGGGTTAGAGTATAGGTATCTCTTAAAACACCTTAAAGGAGAGCTTAACTATAATGACATGTTCCAAAAATTGAATGCCGCCATCGTAAATTTCACCAAACAACAACATAAATGGTTCAGGAATCTAGAGAAAAAAGGCCATAAAATCGTTTGGCTGGATTCAGACACAACTATGTCTGAAGCAGCCTTGATCCATATAAACTCAGCTACAAGGTTTTAGTGCTGCGATCAATGGCGCTAGTTGTTGTCGATAGGGTGCCGACGCCTTGAGTGCACGTTTATAGATAGGCTGACGAACTTGGCTGACACTTGCCGTTCTAACGGCCCTAGTGTTCTTATGGAATTCAAAACAAGCTGACTCAGGTTCTAAACTGCAATAGTTTAATAAATTGGTAATTTCCGTTTTTGAGTCTGCCACCATACGCTCATAATTCGCTTCATAAATCTGATCTGCGAAAAGCATTTTCCAGTGTTTCATCATCTCTTGGTATTGACAATAATATTGGCCTAACTCAGTTAATTCATTAGTATAAGCATGGCTTCCACTAAAGTTTTGCTTATAAATTGAAAAACATGTTTCAAGCGGGTCACGTGTGCAATGTATGATCTTTGCATTCGGTAAAGCCATCGCAATGAGACCCACAAACATAAAGTTGTAGGGCATTTTATCGGTAAAAAATTTAGCTGTTTGCCTTGAACGCACGTCCTTTATGTAAGATTCAGCAATTAATAAGCTTTTATGGACTCTTTCAGTTAATTCAGTGTCTTCTGATAACACATCGGCATATTTTTCAACATTTGATTTAAGGTCAATTATTTCACCTTCGGCTTCAAGCAAAGAATGACTTGAAAGTATTTGTTCTATTAATGTTGTTCCTGAACGTGGCATTCCAAGAATGAAAATTGGCGACGCATCGTCAAGGCCTTTACCTTGAAACGCTATTTTAAGGTCCTCACTAAAGCAGCTTATAATTGATTTAAATTGATCAACTGTTGAGTCATGACTGTATTGGTAGTTAGCGCGATTAATATCATTACCTAACTTCAAATAATGAAAAGATTTTGTATGGTTAGAAGACGTCTCAAAGTACATAGACAAAATATAGGCCAGATTCATTTTGACAACAGGCGCCTGATTTTCAGCCAATAGCTTTTGCTCAAACTGTGGTATCAGTTTGTCTAATAAGGGTTCTTTTTTCCCTTTACCATAAATCAAAAGATTTTTGATGACTGCAAGCTGACCCGGGTTCAATTTTAAGGCTTTCTGAAATGCTTTATAGCCTTTATCGGTGTCACCCAGTCGGCTTAGCGCCAAACCTTTCAGGTTATAGGCATTCGCATTATTTGGCGCTTGTTTGATAATCGATTTACTAAGCTCTAATGCTTCATTCTCTTTGTGATTGGCGATTAATACCCCCGTCAATTTCTCTTGAAGGGCAAGCTCTGAGGGCACATATTTTATCAGCCTGAGTAACCACTCTTCTGCAAGCTTATTTTCAGCAAGTGCTGTGGCAATTGCCACACCCTGGTTTAATAAATCCGGATTGGCTGGTAAAACAGAAATAGCTTGAGTGATATAAACAAGAGCCTCATGTGCTCTTTTTGTCTGAGATAATAAAAGAGAAAGACGAGCATTAAATAAAGGATTTACAGGTTCAGACTCTATAAGTTTTCTATACAAAACCTCTGCTTCTGGAAACTTACCTTGCTGATGAAAGATTTGAGCTTGCTTAAATATGGCCTGCATTAGTTGCCTTAACTAGTTTAGTTTTAGACTGTGATTAGTTAACCAGCAAAGAGCCTCTATTATTAGCGAAAAATACTGCAATGATGATCATCTAACTCACGAATATTTAACGAAATATAGTGTCTGGTTTCCTGTAACAATACGCTATGCTGATCATACTTTCTTGTTGACAGGATATCATCCAGAAAACTCACTACACGCTTAAGAATATCCGGCAGGCCCTTCAAAATTAGATCTACATCACAAGCAACCACATACGCGTTGCCTTTTGCTTCATCTGTTTTTTGTATAAAAAGTTGGGGGTCAAAGATTCCGGTGTCTGTTGATAAGCAAGCTAAACGCCTCACCCATGAGCGAAACCCATGTACCTTGGGTTCATAATCATACGGTAATAATTTTGCGCTGCTGAGTAAAAGTGAGCCATGCATTTTTTCTAATTTTTGTATTTTTTCAATGGTATTTTCCAAAACAAACTCTGGCGAAATATTACTTTTTTGTTTTGGCAAATAAGGTAAAAATAAATTAACCCAATGCATATGCACCTTGGGGAAATATAAAAAACCATTCAATCTTAAATTTGGCATGACATGCTGGAGCTGATTATGACCACCCAAACGATCTAAACGATCACTCAACTCGTTAGCAATAATTAAAATCTGGTTATCCAGCCCCAACTGAGATTCTGTAATATGAATCGGAAAACCGGAACCATCTATTTTGACATGGTGCGTTAAAATTAACTCGGAAAGCCCTTGTAATTCAGACAGATTATTTCCCACAAAATTCGCACTCGCAAGAGGGTGAATATCTTGCCCTTTATGCTCAAAGAGCTTTGCCATAAACGGGTTGCTCTCTTTACAATTGAGTTGGTTTTCTGGCTCAACAGATTCGTATTTACCTATATCCTGTAATAATCCGGCAAAAAACAATAAACGCTGATTTTTAGCCGGTAAATTAAGTGACTTAGCCACTAATAAACTACACCAAGCGCAAAACAGCGCGCGCTCAAAATCCATTTGTGAATTAACATGTAATCGCGTAATAACACGCATCACATTAGGGAATTTTTCAAGTTCTTCACAGTAAGCCGTCATTTTTGGCCAAACTGAATGGTCTGCATTTACTTTAAAAAGGCTTGGGTGCGTATCGATAAAACACCTAAACTCCAACAGTAGGCTTGCGGCACTGATATAATAATTACCACTAAGGTAATCAAAACTGCTATCACTCATACGCTTTATCAATCTCTGTCTAGCTGCAGACATCCCTTCTGCTTCAATATTATAAAAAACTATATTAAAGATAGGCGACAAGGCGGCTATATTCAAAGATCAAAGCGTGATAATTTGTATGTTTTTTAGAGCCTAATGTGCTTTCAGATAATCTATACTTACCAGTAACTATTGAGTCAAAATGATGCATGATAATGTAAAAGAATATTATGGGGGTGTACTCCAACAAAGTGATGACCTTAAAACCAATGCCTGCTGCACCAGTTCTAGCCTGCCAAGACATGTAAAACAAGCACTTTCTAAAGTTCATGATGAAGTATTAAGCAAGTATTATGGCTGTGGTCTGATTGCGCCGGATATTCTGGATGGAATGCACATTCTAGACTTGGGTTGCGGGTCGGGTAGAGACTGCTACGTTCTATCCCAATGGGTCGGTGAAAGTGGTCGAATTGTTGGCGTCGATATGACAGAGGCGCAACTTAATGTTGCACTTGCGCACGAAGATTATCATGCAAAATTATTTGGCTACCAGTCAAAAAATACAGAATTCAAACTGGGTTATATCGAAAAGTTAGATGAACTAAATCTTCCTGACAATAGTTTTGACATTATCGTCTCGAACTGTGTTATCAACTTATCACCAGACAAAGAAGCGGTATTACGCGAAGCCTATCGTTTACTAAAGCCAGGTGGTGAGCTTTATTTCTCCGATGTTTATTCAAATAAACGTGTCCCCTTGGATTTAGTTAAAGACCCTGTGCTTTATGGCGAATGCCTAAGTGGTGCTCTTTACTGGAACGACTTTGAAAATCTTGCAAAACAAGCCGGTTTCCTTGACCCTCGTTTAGTTGAAGATGACATTATTATGATAGAAAACGCAGCAATCGAAACCAAGATTGGCCATATCGAATTTTATTCAGCGACATATCGCCTATTCAAACTACCTGAGTTAGAACCCAGTTGTGAAGATTACGGCCAAGCTGTTATTTATAAGGGCGGCGTCTCATTTTCAGAAGAGCAGTTCGTACTGGATAAACACCATGTTATCCGAAAAGGCAAAATCTTCCCCGTGTGTGGTAATACGTGGCGCATGCTCAATGAAACTCGATTTAAAGACTATTTCGAGTTTATCGGTAGTTGGGATACACATTACGGAATATTTGAAGGCTGCGGAACAAGCATTCCCTTTGAACCAGCTATTATGATCAATGACGCCAATGGTAGTGGCTGCTGTTGAAAACAAAATAAATCACATAGGATAAAACATCGGAATCATCACCAAAACAACAACCAGAGAAATGGCAATCAACGGTGTACCTAGCTTTAAGAAATCAATAAAACGGTAATCTCCCGGTGCCATTACCAGCATATTTACAGGCGAAGCTACGGGTGTTGCAAAAGCCGTAGAGGCGGCTATTGCAACAGTCATCAACAACCCCATTTGAGACAGCCCTAAACTTTGCGCCATGGCGATAGCGACAGGCGCCATAAGCACAGTGGTCGCTGTGTTTGATATAAATTGACTGAATAAACTCGTCACGAGAAATAACCCCGAAAGCACAACAAGGCTAGATTGCCCTTCTAATAAGTTGGATAGGAAACCTGTAGCCAGCTGCATACCCCCGGTTTTATCCAGCGCTAAAGCCATAGGCAGCATGCCTGCAATAACCACAATACTGGGCCAACTAATAGAGAGATAAGCTTGAGGCATCGTGAGGCAGCCACT
>TARA_R110002074_G_scaffold4426_1_pt1 | contig 47021 bp, 42 predicted proteins | sample TARA_R110002074 | Tara Oceans TARA_R110002074 (sample SAMEA4397215) | marine metagenome | biome: Polar Biome; feature: [MIX] marine epipelagic wind mixed layer (ENVO:01000061); material: water (ENVO:00002006), including particulate matter (ENVO:01000060) such as... | depth 10-100 m | reverse complement strand
CACTTAACATTGATGGTGAAAATCAGCCGTTATGCTGAGGTCTCATCTTGCCAGTTAGTGAACGTTAATCGTGACTCGACAATCCAGCGCTGCGCTTCTGTTTCGTCGCGATTAACAACTCTGGGATTATCTTCATTTTCTCCATAGCTGTACGGAAACTCGCCGGTATAATAACTGTCTTGATAGTTAATACTGTTAAACCACTCGACACCCCCACTCAGTTGGGCGTTGTAACTGGCACTAAGGCTGGTATACCGATCACGACTAAACAGGCCATCGTCGTTAAAATTGGACCAATACAAGGGAACCGAGGGTTCGCTTGTTCTGTCACCGTGAAAAAACGTTAGGGTCAGGTCACCCGCGGATAGTTTTGCAAACAACTCTTTATCGTCCGCCTTATCGCGATCATCCACGTGGCCACTAGTAATTATTTCACCATCGGCATCGGTTAATTCATTCACCACGCCTTCGGGGTAGTTACTGTCTTGCCCAGAGCGGCGCATTCTTTTACCGGCCAGCAAGACATTCGTGCCGTTAGCAAATTCATTTGAATAATTAAACCTGAGTGTTTTACGCTGTTCGGTGTCTGCATCGGCCGCCAGCTCAACGTGATTCGTTTGACCAGAACCCGACTTGGTAAAGACATTAATCACACCAAACATCGCGTGGGAACCATAAATGGCCGAGCCAGGGCCCGGGACGTATTCGATTTTATCAATTAACGATAAATCAATAGGAAAACTGTTTTCAATGGTAGCCTGACCGTAAATCGCATCATTAAACGGCACACCGTCAACCAATAGAAGCACCCGTGTATTATAGTCCCCGGGGATCGATAAGCCACGCGCACCAAGGTAGCTATAGCTGCCGTCATTAGCGAATAAAAGCCCAGGCAAGGTGGCTAAGGCTTGATCTAAATTACGCCAGCCATAACGCCTAATATCCGCTGAAGTAATCACTTTAACCGCTGAAGGCGCTGCTTTCACCGTTTGCAAATACTTAGAGGCCGAACTAATTTCGACGTTTAGTAACTCCTCAAACGATAGGTCTAATAACTCATCAGCAGATACCGTTGCAGCACTTATTGCAGGTATCAAACCGAGCGTTAACAGCATCATGTATTTTTTGTTTTTTAACTTTTTCATTTATTCCAGCCCAATAAATTAGTGTAGTTAGCTTTCACAATATTGATGAACAATATTTTTTAAATAGTTTTAATAGTTTTAATAGTTTTAATAGTTTTAATAGTTTTAATAGTTTTCTATATCTAGAGTCTAGTTGAGTTTATTTTTTTTACTCATTACTCAACTGATTTTATTGTTATTTAACTTCCTGGGTGAGCTAGAGAAAAACTTCAGGTAGCTATTAAAAACAGGCTGTCACTGCAATAATATTTTTTGCAGTTGCCGTTTTCCAGATATTTCATGCGGGCATAAAAAAACCACTCACATTACTGTAAGTGGTTATTTTATATGGCGTCCCCAAGGGGGTTCGAACCCCTGTTACCGCCGTGAAAGGGCGGTGTCCTAGGCCTCTAGACGATGGGGACTAATTTCTTATCTTACAAAAGTGAATCGTCTAAATCACTTTATCACCAAAATTGGTGGAGCCAAGCGGGATCGAACCGCTGACCTCAACACTGCCAGTGTTGCGCTCTCCCAGCTGAGCTATGGCCCCTCTCGGCAGGACGCGAATTGTACTGAATGATGCCTTGAGTGTCTAGCCTAGTTAGCGATGAATTTTAACTTTTGTGCTGATAAGGCTGTAGCCCAAACGAATTCATAAACTTTTTTCTAAGCCAACGTTATGTAATCAATGGCTTTTTTGATATTTTTAAGGCAACGTGCTTTACCCATTAAAAATAACGTTGCGTCGATAGCAGGGGAAGCCGAGGTGCCGGATAAGGCAACGCGTAATGGCTGCGCTACTTTACCCAATTTTAACTCTAGCGCTTCTGCGGTATCTAACACGACCTGATGCAAGGGCTCTTTCGACCAATCGTTTAAATGTTCAAATTTTCCCAACATTATTTGCAAGGGTTCTAGCGCCGCTTGTTTTAAATTCTTTTTTGCGGCTTTTTCTTCAAATTCGTCATAATCCTGATAAAAAAGTAGACTTTTTTCGGCCATTTCTTTTAGCGTTTTTGCACGTTCTTGTTGAGTTTTAACCAACTCAAGTAAATCGGGGCCATTTTCTACGTCACAAGCCAGCATTTTTAATTGTTCCGTTAACGGTTCAACTAAACGTTGCGGCGGGCTGTTCATAATATATTGCTGATTGATCCAAAGCAGTTTATCGGTATTAAAAGCCGAGGCGGTTCTATTGACGTCTTTAATATCAAACAATGCAATCATTTCATCTCGGCTGAAAATTTCCTGATCGCCATGCGACCAGCCAAGCCGTACGAGGTAATTCAATAATGCTTCGGGTAAAAAACCCTCATCGCGATACTGCATCACGCTTACCGCACCATGCCGTTTCGACAAACGCGCACCGTCGTCTCCCAAAATCATCGGTACGTGCGCAAACAGAGGAATCTCCCCTCCTAAGGCTTTCATGATATTAATTTGCCGCGGGGTATTGTTGATATGGTCGTCACCACGAATGATATGCGTCATCTTCATATCTAAGTCATCGATCACTACCGTTAAATTGTACGTTGGCGTACCATCAGAACGGGCGATAACGAGATCATCCAATTCGTCATTACTGATCGTTATTTTTCCACGTACTAGGTCATCGAATGCGACAACACCTTGCTCCGGGTTTTTAAAGCGTACAACGGGCTTCACGCCTTCAGGCGCATCTGTACGATGACGACAACGACCGTTGTAGCGCGGCTTTTGTTTATTCGCGCGTTGCTGTTCTCGGACGGCCTCTACTTCTTCTACCGAGCAGTAACAGTGATAAGCGTCACCCTGTTCGATCAATTGTTGAATAACCTCTGCATAGCGCGAAAAGCTATCCGTTTGAAAAAACGGTCCTTCGTCGTGGCTTAGGCCTAACCATTGCATACCATCAAAAATAGCCTGAACGGATTCTTCTGTCGATCGCTCGCGATCGGTATCTTCAATGCGTAAAATAAATTGACCCTGCATTTTTTTTGCAAAAAGCCAGGAAAACAACGCGGTTCTCGCGCCGCCTACGTGTAAATAACCCGTGGGGCTAGGGGCAAAACGAGTTCGAACTGTCATGACTAATTACCGCGTTTAAAAAAGGGCATTTTACCAAACATTTGGCTCAACCGTTTTGTTAAATAACCTTCTAATGAGGAAATATATGCGGGCTACTAACGTTATTGTTTTATTCGTACAGAAGAAATTTGTATGGTCATATTATTGATTAACCAATATCCTTAGGCCGTCAACCTCATAGCTCCATGGCAGCTGACTATTTTTCCAGCCGTTAACGGTGCGATGCCCTTTATTTTGCCCTGTTTTTGCTTTATCCCCTTCAAAACCGTCTATTACCGTATAAGCTTGTGTATAACCTAATTTAGTGGCTAAGCTGGCTGCTCTTGAACTACGTGTACCCGAACGACAAATAAAGATAATCGGACTATTTTTATTTATTCCTTTTGCAGCCACAAGATCTTCAAAAACGATAGGGAAGTCACCATTGATGACCTTCGTATAGCGACTATTCTTTTCGTCCCATTCGTCAAAGTCGTTGTTCATATAAGGAATGACCGCGTCAACCAATGGCGTCCAACCGACAAATTCAACTTCTGATGGCGTTCTTACGTCAATAAACAATACCTCATTGGGATTTTTTGTAACGACCTCGTACGCTTGCTTAGCCGTTAGGTACTTATTGGATTCTGACTGTTTTTTCTTATCCAAACCCTCATTTGTTACCGTCGTTTTTATATCAACGGCAACGCTTATCGCTGGCATTGCCAGCGCCAATAATAAGAGCACCAGCAATGTTTTATTTATATTAGTGTTCATCCAATCCCTCTATCTTAGTTAGTTTGTTCAATTGTTTTATTGCTATTGCCCCAAACGCAGCGCCCACCCGCTACTTTTTTTATCGCTTCCAGGCGTTGATGGTGCTGCTCTATTTCTTCATTATTCGCCTTAATGACGGTTAATTTAGCTCTATTTACGTCGAACGTTTTTTGTTCAAACTCAACACTTGCCACACTATCTTCTACAAATAAAGAATTCTGCCCACCTGTCATCATTAAATAGACGTCGGCGAGTATTTCGGCGTCCAATAGGGCACCGTGTAATTGACGCTGACTATTGTCAATTTCAAATCGTTTACACAGCGCATCCAGACTATTGCGCTGGCCGGGGAACATTTTTCTGGCCATATAAAGTGAGTCAGTCACCTCACACCACGATGCCATATCTGTGTGCTCAGAACCCATCAAACGAAACTCGTGATTGATAAAGCCGACGTCAAAGGCCGCATTATGAATAACCACTTCTGCGTCTTTTAAATAACTAAACAGTTCTTCGGCAATATTTTCAAACAAAGGTTTATCGGCAAGGAACTCACTGGTGATACCGTGCACAGCAACAGCACCTTCATCAATGTCGCGCTGCGGATTGAGGTAAAAATGAAAGTTATTGCCGGTCAGACGGCGATTAATGAGTTCGACACAACCCACCTCAATGATCCGATGACCCTGCTTAGGTTCTAATCCGGTTGTTTCCGTATCCAATACGATTTGTCTCATAACGAATCTATACCCAGGTTAGCTAACTCATCGGCCCGATCGTTGCCTGCGTTTCCACTATGGCCCTTAACCCAAACCCATTTAATTTCATGTGGTTGGGCTAACTGGTCTATTTGTTTCCATAGATCTACATTTTTAACCGGTTGTTTAGCGGCCGTTTTCCAGTTTCTTTTTTTCCAGTTGGGCATCCAATCATTGATACCCTGGAGCACGTATTTGGAATCACTGTTCAAGGTAACGACACAGGGCTTCTTTAATAAGCTGAGCGCCTGAATAACGGCCATCATTTCCATCCGGTTATTGGTTGTATCCTGCTCGCCGCCATAAATCTCTTTAAGCGTACCGTTGTAGCTTAATGTCGCTCCCCAACCGCCAATGCCAGGGTTTCCTCGACACGCTCCGTCAGTGTATATTTGTACGTTTTTTTTCAACATAAATGGTTTTAACTGCGGGCTCCGCTAAAGGTGAAATAAATCGGTTTTTTAAGTTCTTGAAATGAAAAACGGCTGTGCCACCAGACACGCGCTTTACTCCCATTACAAAATAAACCGCGGGTATAAAAGGTAGCCTGGCGGCCATTTTCTCAATTATCTTTTGCTTCTGTTGTTTTTTTTGGTTTTTAACTAAGGGGAATAAACAGCAACCTTGACTGACCTCGATATCAAAATTCAGCAATTTGAGCCAATCAATCACCCTGTACCGACTAATAAAACGTCCATTCCATGGCGTTTTTTGCCAGGCTTTGGGTAAAAACCGCGGCAAATGCCAAAACGACCAGGGATTAAAACCCATCAATAATATGATGCCTTCGGGCTTTAAAGTTCGATTTACCTCACGTAAAACCTGGTGTGGATTGTCTTCAAATTCGAGCGTATGCGGCATGATGACAATATCCACGCTATGCGTATCAATGGGCAAGCTATCCGCTTCCCCTACTACACGGGTATATTTTGTCTTACCACTGGTTTGCTTATCTAGAATCGTATAATGCGCAAAACGCATCGCTTCATGAAACTCGTCTTCCCAGCCAACAAAATCTAACTGTAATACTTCAGCGCGAAAGTTTTCACTCAATTTTTGACTCAATAGCGTGGATTCTGCGCGTCGGTAGATTTCACCAATTGGTGTTTTGAACCAACGACGAAGTCCAGTCGGGGACTTTAAAGGTGAACTTTTCTTATGCGACATTGTTTAAACAAACTATAATCATCAGATCAATTAACTTCACTATCAATTCCTCTTAATGCAATATTTAATCACAAATAAAATGATTAAGTTTCTTTTATTTGTTAGCTTCTTGCTGTTGGCTTCTTGTACATTAGAACAAGCTAGGCCCGACACTCAAACTGAATTTGCACCTGAGCTTGTTAGCGATTCAAGCCTTGCAATAATTGAAAACACCTCGACCAGATCCACCCCGGCTCAGTCTGCTGAGGGGTTGTGGCAACGGTTACTTGCCTTGTATCAATTTCCCGCTGTAGAAAACGAACGAATCCAGTCCGAAATTGACTGGTACCTCAAACACCCAGAATATCTGGCGCGCGTACAAAAAAATGCGGCGCCTTATCTCTACTTTATTGTTGATGAAATCGAAAAGCGTCAGTTACCAGGCGAACTCGCCCTGTTACCGGTTATTGAAAGTGCTTTTAGACCGTTTGCCTACTCTCACGGTAGAGCGTCTGGCCTTTGGCAATTCATCCCATCTACCGGCCGTTATTATGGTTTAAAACAAACCTGGTGGTATGACGGCAGGCGCGATGTGTACGCGTCTACTCACGCGGCACTAGATTATATGGACAAATTATCCACGCGCTTTAATGGTGACTGGTTTTTAGCCTTGGCCGCCTACAATGCTGGCGGTGGCAATATATCCAAAGCGATTAAAAAAAACCGGCGTTCTGGAAAAAAATCAGATTTCTGGTCGTTAAAACTTCGTAAAGAAACGCTGCGATATGTGCCTAAACTCATCGCCATTACTCACATTTTATCGCACGCCGAACAATACAAGATCGACTTATTAGAGATACCCAACGCACCGTACTTTGAGAAAATTAACGTCGTTAAACAAATCGATTTAGCGAAGGCAACCGAGCTCGCTGAGATTGAAATTGATGAATTATATGAACTAAACCCCGCCTTTAACCAATGGGCAACCGACCCACAAGGGCCGCATTATTTATTAATACCCATCGAAAAGTCTGAGCGTTTTAAACAAAGCATTGCACAACTACCCGACGAGCAACGGTTAAAATGGCGACGCCATAAAATAAAAAAGGGTGAAACGCTCAGCCATATTGCTAAGCAATACCGCACCTCCGTTGCGCTGATCAAACAAACCAACCACGTTACAGGTCACGCCATAAGGGCTGGTAAATATTTATTGATCCCTAGCGCGAGCATAGACAATTCGCTCTATACGCATAGCCAAACCATGCGTAAAAAAGCTATTGTTGGCTCGAATAGGCCTGGCAAACGCCTGCATTACCGCGTTAAAAAGGGCGATTCCTTTTGGACTATCGCTCGGCAGCATAAGGTTTCTGTTCGCCAACTCGCCAAATGGAATGCGATGGCACCTGGCGACACCATAAAACCCGGCCAAAAATTAACTATCTGGCAGACCGTAGGCTCTACAAATATAGCCTCACCAGTAACTCCCGCGCGTAAAAATCAGACCATCAGCTACACGGTAAAAAATGGTGATTCCTTATACCTTATTTCCAGGCGGTTTAAGGTGAGTATTAACGAGTTGAAAGAGTGGAATACGCTGAACAATAAGTATTTAAAACCCGGACAACGGCTTAAAATTATTGTCGACGTTACGCGTTCTTAAATAAAAGACAGGCGACGCTATGCGTGCCACTTAAATCGACCTTATCTGGTATCTTTTGACCGCAATCTGCCATCACTTCTGGACACCTCGGATGGAAGTGGCATCCTTTCGGTGGGTTTGCAGGTGACGGCATATTATCCTGCAACTTAATCACTTTTTTCTCTAACGTCTTATCCCATTGTGGAACCGAAGCGATCAGAGCTTTGGTATAAGGGTGGGCCGGATTATTCAATACATCGTCTACCGAGCCATATTCAACGATACGTCCTAAATACATCACGGCGATGGTATCCGCTAAATAAGATACCACCGATAAATCGTGCGTGATAAATAAGTAACTGAGGCCGTGCTCGTTTTGTAAACTTTTTAGTAAGTTTAATACCTGCGCTTGAACCGATACATCGAGTGCACTGGTCGGTTCATCGCAAACAATAACGGAGGGATTAACAGCCAACGCGCGAGCGATACAAAGGCGCTGGCGCTGGCCACCCGAAAATTCATGCGGGTAACGTAACCGTACATCTGCACCCAACCCGACTTTCTCCAACAAGCCTTCGCATCGCTGCGCCACGTCCTGGTCGCTGAGGCTCGAGTTTAACGCCCTTATGCCCTCTTCTATGATATCCCCCACTAGCATTCGTGGATTCATGGAAGAAAAAGGATCCTGGAAAATAATTTGTAATTGCTCGCGGTACGGGCGAAATGCCTGTTCGGACAGTTCGACCAGGTTATGCCCCTTATAGTGTATTGTTCCCGAGGTGATCGGCAATAATTTTAATAAACCTTTCCCCAAAGTCGTCTTGCCGCAGCCAGATTCACCAACCAGCGCCGTCGTGCCGCCCGCAACTAGCTCAAAGCTGACGTCGTCTACCGCCTTAACGCTGCCAACCGTTCGCTTTAATAAACCCTTTTTAATCGGGAAGTGGATCTTTAAATTCTTAACCTGCAGCGATTCATTAGCGATTACCTCAGGTTGATTAACCGCAGTCAAAAGCGTGCGCGATTTTGACTGTAGCATTTCACCAACGCGTAAACACCGCGCTTTATGCTTGTCGTCCAGCTGATGCCAATCAATCTCCTTGCTTGTGTGGCAGCGATCCTGCTGATAGTCACAACGTTCGGCAAAACGGCAGCCAGTAAACGTTTGTGTTAGTTTTGGAACGGAGCCCGGCAAGGTGATTAATGCTTCGTTGCGTTTATCCATTTTAGGTAATGCATCGAATAAACGTTGGCTGTACGGGTGCGCTGGCTTATTAAAAAAATCGTCTCGTGTCGCCACTTCAACCAGCTGGCCGGCGTACATCACGGCCACTGTATCGGCAATATCCGAGACGATGCCTAAGTCGTGGCTAATGATCCATAACGACATACCCATTTCGCGTTGCAAGTCTCTCAATAATTCTAAAATTTGAGCCTGAATAGTCACATCTAATGCAGTTGTCGGTTCATCTGCGATCAACAAATCGGGCTCGTTTGCTAACGCCATTGCGATCATAACCCGCTGCCTCATACCACCGGATAATTGGTGTGGGTACGTCGAGTAACGGTCTTCTGCATCCGGTATACCCACCTGTTTGATCAATTTAATCACTGTTTCTTTAACGTTCGCGGCCGACTGATCTTTATGTAATAGCACGGCTTCTGCAATTTGATCACCCATACTCATTACCGGGTTGAGCGAGGCCATCGGATCTTGAAAAATCATCGAAATACGAACACCACGCACACTGCGCATCTGCTTTTCAGGTATACGTAATAAGTCGGCACCACGGTATATGACCTTACCTGCGGTAATCTCTGCGTTAGCTGCCAGCAAACGCAGCACGGAGAGGGCCAACACAGACTTGCCACAACCCGACTCGCCGACCAGGGCAAAGGTTTCGCCTTCTGCAATATCAAAACTCACTCCATCGACCGCACGAACTGGCTCAGCGCTTTGATTGAATTGAGTTTTAAGTCCTTGTACAGATAGCAGGGGTTGGCGCATAGTCATCAGGCTTATTAGGCTTTCAATAAATCAATAACGGCGTCTAAGCCTGAGTGGTTCAACTGAATAGCCGTTTGCGCTTGTACCGTGGGCTTTGCGTGATAAGCCACGCTTAAACCAGCCTCGCCCAGCATCAATAAATCATTAGCGCCATCACCCATCGCTATCACCTGATGTTTATCTAGTGACAGTTCATTCGACAGTTGAAGTAATAAATCAGCTTTAGCCTGCGCGCCAATAATATCGCCTTCTACCCTGCCCGTTAAAACGCCATCACGGATTTCCAGCGTATTGGCCAGGGTGTAATCCAGACCGAGTCGCTGTTTTAATTGCTCGGTAAAAAAGGTAAAACCACCGGACACCAACGCCAGCTTGACCGAAGATTGCTTTAGGTAGGCAATCAATTTTTCCGCCCCCGGGTTCAGCCTTAAGCGTTCGTTGTATACGCGTTGCAGGCTGCTCTCTGACAGACCTTTTAAGAGCGCGACGCGTTGCGTTAGCGATGCTGCAAAATCCAATTCACCGCGCATCGCCGCTTCGGTAATCGCCGATACTTGCGCTTTTATTCCCTGCATATCGGCAATTTCGTCAATGCACTCAATTGAGATCAGAGTTGAATCCATATCGGTGACCAATAGTCGTACCTGATCACCTTTAAAGCCGGCATCTAAGACATTAACATCGACGCTTAATTGTTGTCGGATCGCTGATAATTCAACACTTTCTACTGACTCTAAAAAGTAAAAACCATCTGCGAGTTTCGGCGATTGATTGAAAACCGCCTGGATGAGTGCCAGTTGTTCATCTGACAGCGCGTTTGAGTGAAAAATATATTTATTCATTTTATCCATTAATTACAAAGCTTATTCATTAGGCTAATTGTTAGCCCTTGGGTCAAATGCATCGCGTACGACATCGGCGAACAAATTAGCCGCCAACACCAGGGAGAACATAAAAATAAAGGCCGCCGTTAAAGACCACCAGACGATCGGTTCGCGCGCCATTTCAAGCCGCGAGGTATTAATCATATTGCCCCAGCTGTAGGTCGACGGATCAACGCCTATATTAATATACGACAGCACGGCCTCAGCCAGCACCAGGCCGCTAAAGTCTAGCACCACCGTTATCATCACCAGGTGCATGACATTCGGCAGTACGTGACGCTTTAAAATCTGTAATCGGCCGACTCCCAGGGCACGAGCGGCCAGCACGTAATCCATCTCACGTATCTTCAGTGTTTCAGCGCGTAATAAACGGCATAAACCGGTCCAGCTGGTCAAGCCTAAAATAGCGCATAGCAATAATAAGCGCATATCGGCACGGTCTTCTATCGTAGTAAATAGTTCTGGGTTGTTCGCCATCGTTACCTGAGCCATTAAAATAGCCGCGGCGATCAGCAATACACTGGGGATGGAACTGAGCGTTGTATAAAGGTACTGAATTAGGTCGTCAACCCAGCCCCTGAAAAAACCCGCCATTAAGCCTAAAATAATGGCGATCGGCAACATCACCATGGTGGTTAAAGAACCGATCACGAGACCCGTTCTAATGCTTTTTATCGCTTGATACAGGACGTCCTCGCCGACCTTATCGGTGCCCAGGATATGGTAATAAGGACCGAGTGTTGCCATCAAACCCGCTAAAGAAAAAACGCCTAATAAGGTGAACAGACCGTTTTTCAACCCTTTAGATATCTTTAAAAAAGAATCATTTCGCGTCATAAATAGCACGCAAAACCCTAACACTAGCCAACTGATTAAGGCATAGCCCAGGCCCTTTAGCGCTTTTAAGGCGACGTCTTTTACTTTGTCAGACTCAGGATTGCTTAAATGCGCGCCACCGTACAATAAACGAGGATAAAGCCATTGAGTATCGCCGCTTTCAGCTACTTTTATTTCTTTTGCGTACGCGGCGTGTGCAAATGGTTCGGAATACGTTTTTTCAACCTGTGTTCTGATCGGGGTCAGCAAAATATCGAGCACACTGAGAGTGACTGCGTTCGAGCGGCGTTCTCCATTGGCGGCTAAGTCGTGATATTGCACTCGCGTAGAATCCAATAAACCGAGCAAAATAAAAGACAACAAAACGGTGAGTGAAATAACCCCAGCTTTGCTATCAAAAACTCGTGACCAGGGTCGCCTTAAATGTTCTTTTTTGCTCGCTCTCCAGATGATTATAACGACGCCTAAAACGAGGGCAAAAATCAGGCTATCTGTCCAAAGTAAAGTCAACATTAATCCAACCTGACCCGCGGATCCACCAGCGTGTATGAAATATCCGTCAGCAACAGGCCAATTATGTAGAGAAATGAGCCGAGGAAAACCATAGAGCGAACGATAGCAAAATCCTGACTAGCGATCGCATCGATCGTATAGCTGCCCAAACCGGGTATACCAAAAAATGATTCGGTAATTAAACTACCCATAAATAACAACGGCAAAATGACCACAATCCCGGTCAAAATTGGAATCATTGCGTTTTTTAAAACGTGTTTAAACAGCACTTGCAGATCCGACAAACCCTTTGCTTTAGCCGTTCTTACGTAGTCTTTTGCGGCCTCTTCCAAAAACAGGGTTCTATACCAACGAATGCCTGAGCCAAGACCGCCAACTATGCTAATAAGGACCGGAAGAATAATAAACTTAAAGCCGTCGATGCCGGGTGCGTAACCAGAAATGGGCGTTAATGCGAGGAGTTTTCCGATGAAATATTGACCAGCGATAATGTAAAACAATCCAGAAATAGACATTAAGGTAATACATATAAACAAGCCGCCAAATTCCAGGTAACTGCCTCGATAAAAAATCAGTAACAGGGCAAACGTGATGTTTGCTAATACGCCAAAAACTAAAGATGGAATCGCTATCGCCAGGCTGGGCCACATCCGTTGCGAAATATCGCTAACAATATCTCGCCCGTTGTCTGACATACCTAAGTCGAATACAAAAAGGCCCACCGATTTTTTAAAAAATATCGTTTCTGTAACCGTTTGCAGGCCATTTTTTTGCTCATTCCATAACAGCGGTAAGTTATATCCGCGCTGTTGCTTCCAATTATCGACCGCCTGTTGTGACACGTGTTTATCGCCTAACTGCATGCGCGCCATATCATCTGGCGAATTAACCACGAAAAATAGTACAAAAGTTAGTATGTTAACGCCCATCAGTACGGGTAATACATACAGTAAACGCCGAATAATATAGTTAATCATAGCGCCGTTGAACGTTCGATGCGCCGATAAATTAAATACGCGGGTAAGATCAGTACAGCACAGATCAACAGGATTAAAACTAACGGCCAATAGACCGGTTTATTCCATTTGGCTTGATACTGCTGGCGTAATGCAGGATCAATATTGATGTATTTCGTTGTATTATTCGCCATCAAGTTTGGGTAAGCATTTTTATACCAGGCGTGATACAGGCTGAAGGCTTTTGGATGAAAGCCCCAAACCCAGGGCGCATCCTGTCGAGCAACATTAACCATTTGATTAATAATAGCCTGCCGCTGTGATGTATTGTCCATTTTACTCATTTTCTCAAACAGCGCATCGTACTGGGCGTTTTGATAATTCGCCGCGTTTTCTCCGCCATGCAGCGCCTTAGAGTTTTTTCCATACAGCAGGAATAGAAAGTTTTCCGGGTCGGGGTAATCGGCATTCCAGCCCCACATAAATAGTTGCGCATTACCATTTCGCATTTTTTCCTGAAAACGGTTGTAATCGGTTCCGCGAATAACCAGTTGAATGTTCAGTTTATTAAACTGTTTACGCAACCAGTTTAAGCGCGCCTTGCTATCTGGGCCGCTATCCATCGTATCAAAATACAACACCAACGGCTCTCCATTTTTAGGGTCAATTCCGTTATCGTAACCGGCTTCAGTGAGTAGCACTTTGGCCTCGTCAATAGAGCGTCTCCGTGGCCCATTTTTCCATTTATAAACGACCGGGTTGATGCCCTTTTCATCCGCCAGGTGACCAAAAATTTCTGGCGGAATAATACCCTGCGCTGGTACTCCTCTACCATTCTGGAAGATCGAAATATACTCTTCATAATCTATCGCGATGGAAATCGCCTGGCGAAGTTTTTTTGCTTTAACCGAATGGCCTCCGACAAGTTTATCCAGCATATTAAAACCCAGGTAAAAAATCGACGTCGTAACCGCCGTTTGTAACTCAATGCCACGTTGTGACATATTCTCGGTCAACGTTACATCGCCAGCTGACGAAAAACTCACCGCCTGATCAAAACTGTCGGAGCTGATACCTGAGACGTCGTAATACCCTTGAATAAATTTATTCCAATAAGGAATACTTTCTTTTTCCAGCGAAAAGATCACTTTATCGGTCAGCGGTAATTTTTTACCCGCATCGCTTAACAGGCCTTTACCCTGCGCTTCTTTACCGGCTTCGGCTGGGTATCGTTGTAAATGGAAATTCGGGTTTTTACTCAACACCATTCGTCTATTAGGGTTATTTTCTGCTAAAAAATACGGCCCTGTACCGACTGGAAACCAGTCCAGTGTGATGTTTTTTGCTGCTAATACTGGGTTTAAGTAAAACTCGTCTGCTTCCCAGGGCATTGGGGAGAAAAACGGCATCGCCAGCCAATTAATAAACTGTGGGTATTTTCCTTTAATTCGAATACTAAATCGCTTGGGGTCTATTTTTTTGACTCCCGACATAGCAATAGATCGCAGACGTTGCGATTTAGTCAGCCCCGGGCTTTTGTTTCGAAGCGATGACTGGTGCTCTGAAAAATCAGTAAAACCGACGATATAATTCGCCATTAAACCAGCAATAGGCGACTGCGTTGAAGGGTCTGCTAACCGTTTGATTTGGTAGATAAAATCATCCACATTTAAATCTCTGGTAGCCAGCGGCAAATCATACAACGACGTTCCATCCCAGTCATCAGGCAGTTTGCCGTGCAGATCGACATTAAAACAAGGATGAGGCTGGAACTGTGTATTTTCGGCGATTGTAATGTGATACTCAGTGAAGGCAATATCTGCTGCAACTGCATCATCCGGAAGTCGCTCACCCTGTTTATTAAAATAACTTAGCGATGGCATAGCGCTCGCTAATAAGGGTTCTAACTGGTATGGTTTTTTTAAATAATGATACTGAAATAATGACTCGTAAACCTGCGCAATAATAGCATATTCGTTTGAACTGTATGCCCTGGCTGGATCCAGGTGTTTTGGTCGTTCCGAAAAAGATGAGTAAATGACCTTTCCAACCTCTTCATTTTGCACGTAGGGGTTGTTCAACACGCCATCTGAACAAGCCGATGCTAAAAGCAGTAATAGATATGAACTGGCTACCTTAACAACTTTAATCACTGTTCAAATCCCATGGTTTAATCTGAGCGTAAAACCTGATCCTCACCTTCACTACGGGCGATAATGACGGCGCCACAAGAGTCACTGAATACATTAACGCTCGTTCTGCACATATCTAACACTCTATCTACCGCGAGAATCAATCCAATGCCCTCAAGCGGAAGACCAATGGTCGTTAAAATAATGCTGATAGCCACCAGACTTGCAGCCGGTATACCCGCCACACCGATCGAAGTGACCAGAGCCGTGATAACGATAAGGAACTGTTCTGTAAGGCCTAGTTGCAAACCGTAAGCCTGCGCAATAAACATCGCCGCCACACACTCGTATAAGGCCGTACCATCCATATTAATGGTTGCTCCTAGTGGCAGCACAAAACTACTCGTTCGGTTCGATACGCCTGCATTTTTTTCAACGCACTCCAGAGTAATCGGTAGCGTTGCCGACGAAGAACTGGTTGAGAAAGAGGTTAGCAAGGCCGGAAGCATCGCCTTAAAGTGGCGCGAAGGTTTCACCCTGCCTATATACTTTAATAAAAGTGGCATCACAACAAACATATGAACAGCGAGAGCAAACAAGGTCGTAAAGAAAAAATAAGCGAGTGGTAAAAAGGCCGCCAGGCCAGTAGACGAGACTACTTTTGCCACTAAACCGAATACACCCAGTGGCGCAAACTTCATGACCCAATCGGTCATTTTCATCATCACGTCGAGTACCGCATTCCAGAAGGTCAATATCACTGATTTTTTGGCAGCTGCGATTTGAGTCATAAAATAACCAAATAACAGGGCAAAAAAGATCAGTCCCAACATTTGACCATTAGCCGCGGCGGCGACAATATTAGTCGGCACCATACGCAAAAATATAGCTGTTAAATCGCCCGCACCTTTGCCTTCAACCTTAGCAGTAATATCGCTGATGTCTTCGGTTAAGCCCACTCTGTCGCGTACCGGTTCACCATCGATAATACCGGGTTCAATAATGTTGACCAATACCAGGCCAATTAAAATCGCGATAACACTGGTCGACAGATAATAGCTGATCGTTTTACCACCCAATCGTCCCAGACCACCCAGGTCACCCATATTGCCAATGCCACAAATGATTGACGATACGATGAGCGGCACAATCAGCATTTTTAGCGCATTAAGAAATAATGTTCCTAAAAATACGTAGCCATCATAAAACGTAAAAAAACCTATTCCAGCGTTTTCACCCGATAAAGTACCGGCAACTATAGCCAGGCCTATCGCTATAAAAATCTGCCAGTGGAGTTTCATTATTGTTATTCAGATTTTTTTGCAAAGACCACGTTGGCGTCAACACTCAAATTCGCCAACGAGGCGGCGAGCGTTACCTCACCTGTTAGTTGAGCCAGGAATGTCTTAAATGAGTCACGAGAAGCCTCTGTAATATCGGCAGGGTCACCGTCGGTAATCTTACTCAGCTCAATAATCGCCATATCACCATTGTTTAGAACGATTTGCTTGAGAGTCGGCCTCCCTTCTGTGGGGTGAGCCATACTGAACGCACCCCTTAAAAGTTCTGCCGGCACATTACTATCATTACGAGTCACCGGGCCAATATCCACAATCGACATACCCTCAACTTTCCCAATATCTTTTAATGTTTGACCTGCGTCTATTTTAGCAAGGGTCTCATCGGCTTTAGACCTAAGAAGCCGTATGGCTTTATCCGTTTTAACCGATAGTTCTACTGCGCCTCTCACCTCAATTAAGGGTTGTACCTGCTCAGGCTTATGCTCTCTAACACGAAGAATAACAAGGTGGTCAGGCCCAAGCTCAAGTGCATCGCTATTGTTACCCGCCAGTACATCCTCATGAAAAGTTGCTTGCCGAACTTTATCAAAAGAAGCAATATCCTCGCCTTTTTCTTCGCTAAACGTCGCCTGCTGTTGAATACTTAAGTTTAATTCCTCGACTAAAGGGTTCAGTGAGCTGGGGTTTTCAAAGCCCAATTCGGCAAATCGTTCCGCCATTTGATAAAATTCATCGGCAGCCAATTTACGCTTTAAACGCTTTTCAATATTTACTTTAACAGCTTCAAAAGGCTGCACTTTAGCTGGCTCTTGCTCAGTTAATTTAATAATTTGAAAGCCATAAGTCGTTCGGATAACATCACTCGACTCACCTACTTGAAGAGAAGCGATTGCATTTTCTAACGCTACATCTAGCAAACCATCAGTGATGATACCGATGTCGCCACCTGACTTTGCTGAACCAATATCATCGGAAAACTCTTTTGCAAGGTCTGCAAAATCATCACCTGATCTGATTTTCGCCAATACATTCTCGGCCTGAGCTCGTTTTATCTCAGCTTCTGCTTCGGAAGTGCCTTCTGGTGCCTCAAAAAGGATATGGCTAGCCCTACGACGACCCAGTTTAGTAAACGACGCAGCCTCATTTTCATAAAACTCCAATAGTTCAGCTTCTGATGGTTTAAATCCTGACATCAAATTATTTATACTTAATTCAACGTATTCAATGGACGCTTGTGCGGGCGTTTTATATAAATGCTCATTTTGCGCGTAATTTTCATTTACCTCATCATCTGTCACTTCAACCTTATCTATAACTGATGACAGCGGCAACGATAGATAACGAAAATCTCTTGTCTGGTTATTAAGACGATAAAAGTCGGTTATTTCGCTTTCGTCCACCAGCGTCGTATTAACTATTGCGCCGATAAACTGGTCACGCTCAAGCCCCGTTTTTACCTGTTGAACAAATTCGTCCGTTGTCAGGCCCTTCGATCTTAATAGCTGCGTGTAACTGTCTTTATCAAAACGCCCATTTTTTTGAAAAACGTCTAATGTAGAGATGACCTCGAGTATACTTTTTTCTGAAACGGCGTAACCATCTTCATTTACTGTATATAAGATAAGTCGCTCTTGTACTAAACGATTTAATGCCTCATTTCGCACTACTTCTTCGTTAAATAATTTTGGCGAAAATTGCTCGCCGTACTGTTGCTTTAATTCACCCATCCGCTGCTGGAAGGCGTTATTTACATCGGCTTGATAGATCTTGTAGTCGCCAATTTCTGCAACAGGGGCTTCGGAGCCGCCATTGGTATAATTTTGCAAACCAAATAGTGCAAACGGAATTGAAATCAACACCAGAATGACCATTCCTAACCAGCCTTTAACGTGCGTTCTTAGTCTATCTAACATAAATATAACCTACGTATTATTTTCAAAAAAAAACCCTAAGACCATACTGGCCTTAGGGTTGTTTTGGCGGAGCGGACGGGACTCGAACCCGCGACCCCCGGCGTGACAGGCCGGTATTCTAACCAACTGAACTACCACTCCAATTTGGTGGGTGCTGAGGGGATCGAACCCCCGACATTCGCCTTGTAAGGGCGACGCTCTCCCAGCTGAGCTAAGCACCCCTAGTGCAGAGGAGGCGCTAGTTTACAGAGTCTTTTAAAGTTTTTCCAGCTTTAAATGAAGGAATTTTTGAAGCTTTAATTTGGATAGTTGCACCGGTTTGTGGATTACGGCCAGCACGAGCAGAACGCTCTTTTACTGCGAACGTACCAAAGCCAATAAGAGAGACTGAATCGCCACCTTGAAGCGCTGTTGTTACTGATGAAATGGTTGCATCTAGAGCGCGACCTGCGTCGGCTTTAGTTAGTCCTGAAGTTTCAGCTATTGCATTGATTAGTTCTGATTTGTTCATTTTATTCCCCCAATAGGATAGTTAATAATTTTAAATACATGGATTATTTTTCTGCCGAAATATAAATCTAATGTCTATCTAAATATGTTTCAACAGTATGAATTTATAGCCTTGGAGCCCTTTAATGTCAAGCTTTGCACGGCTTTTAAAGCTATTTAATGAAATTTAAATAAAACTGGCAAAATTATCCCTTTAATCCAATTTCTAACTTAGTGATTTAATGCGCTGTTATTGTTTTATTTTTTCCAGATTCTGCTTTTCCGGTTGATTTTTTTTCGGATTTTACAGCCACTTTAATTGGCGCAGGTAATCGTTCCAATGCCACGGCAAAAACCTCATCAATCCAGCGTACAGGAATGATTTTAAGGTTTTGTTTTATATTTGCCGGCATTTCAACTAAGTCTTTTTCATTCTCATGCGGAATAATAACCGTCGTAATACCGCCTCTTAAAGCAGCTAATAATTTCTCTTTCAAACCACCAATCGGTAGCACTTCTCCTCTGAGTGTAATTTCACCCGTCATTGCTACATCCGCTAACACCGGAATACCCGTTAACGATGAAACCAATGCCGTGCACATGCCGATACCAGCACTCGGGCCATCTTTTGGTGTAGCGCCTTCCGGAACGTGTACGTGAATATCCTTTTTTTGGTGGAAATCTGCTTTGATACCCAATGCCAGCGCTCGACTTCTGACGACGGTTAAAGCCGCCTGAATCGACTCTTGCATAACATCACCTAGCTTACCTGTCAGGGTGAGCTTTCCTTTACCCTCAGTAATAGCAGATTCTATTGTGAGTAGTTCACCGCCCACTTCTGTCCAGGCTAAGCCGGTTACCTGACCCACCTGATTGGATTCTTCGGCTCGACCAAAGTCAAAGCGTCTAACACCTAAAAATTTATTAAGGTTGCGAGACGTCACGGTAATTTTTTTCTTCGGTTTGTTTAACAAAATATCCCGAACTACCTTGCGGCATATTTTTGACATTTCTCTATCAATATTCCTTACGCCTGCTTCACGCGTGTAATAACGTACCGTGTCGCGAATAGCTGATTGATCAATGTTTATTTCAGAAGGCTTTAAACCATTATTTTTGAGTTGTTTTTCAATTAAATAGTTTTCTGTAATGCTAATTTTTTCATCTTCTGTATAGCCAGACAAGAGAATCACTTCCATTCGGTCCAGTAACGGGCCGGGAATATTCATACTATTGGCAGTAGCAACAAACATTACTTCAGACAGATCAAAATCCACCTCCAGATAATGATCATTAAAGGTGTTGTTTTGTTCAGGGTCTAATACTTCCAGCAAAGCTGAAGCTGGGTCTCCTCTGAAATCCATCGCCATTTTGTCAATTTCATCGAGTAAAAATAACGGGTTTTTAGTTCCTACTTTAGAGAGGTTTTGTAAAATTTTACCGGGCATTGAACCAATATACGTTCTTCTATGACCTCTTATTTCAGCTTCATCGCGTACACCACCTAATGACATACGGATAAACTTACGATTTGTTGCGCGGGCAATAGATTGCCCTAATGACGTTTTACCTACACCAGGAGGGCCCACAAGGCATAGAATGGGGGCTTTCATATTTTTTACCCGTTGTTGAACGGCTAAATACTCCAGGATGCGTTCTTTAACTTTCTCCAGGCCAAAGTGGTCGGCATCCAGTACTTTTTGAGCCGCAGCCAGATCGTGTCTAATTCGGTTACGTTTCTTCCATGGCACGTTGATCATGCAATCAATATAGTTCCTGATAACGCTTGCCTCGGCGGACATCGGCGACATCATTTTTAATTTATTTAATTCAGATTCAGCCTTCTCTTTTGCCTCTTTGGACATGCCGGCATCAACAATCTTTTTCTCAAGCTCATCCGTTTCGTTAACCACGTCGTCCATATCACCTAATTCTTTCTGGATCGCTTTCATTTGTTCGCTTAGGTAATATTCGCGCTGATTTTTTTCCATCTGCTGCTTAACGCGACTACGAATTTGTTTTTCCATCTCAAGAATATCTGCCTCGCCTTCCATCAACAACATGAGGTGTTCTAAACGCTCGCGAATATTATTGGTTTCCAGCACTCGCTGCTTATCTTCAACTTTTAAAACCATATGCGCAGACATGGTATCGGCAAGGCGACCAGAATCGTCAATACCAGACAATGATGTCAACACTTCAGGCGGGACTTTTTTATTTAACTTGACGTAATTTTCAAATGTAGCGGTGACCGTTCTTACGAGAACGTCTAACTCCTGGTCTTCTAGATCCAGTACATCTTCCAGCAGAGAAACGTCTGCGCCGAATAATTTATCGCTTAAGTTAATTTTATCGATTTTTACTCTTTTTTCGCCTTCCACCAAAACCTTTACGGTTCCGTCTGGCAATTTAAGCAACTGTAAGATAGTCGCTAAACTACCTACTTCGTATAAATCATTTTCTTGCGGGTCGTCCTGATCTGGATCCTTTTGCGCAATAAGAACAATTTTTTTGTTATCCTTCATCGCTAGTTCAATCGCCTGGATAGACCGATCACGGCCAACGAAAAGCGGTAATACCATATGCGGATAAACAACCACATCCCTTAAGGGAAGCACGGGTAAATTTGTTAGATTTTCTTGCTCACTCATTAGAATACCGCCTTAAAAATAAATTAGGAATAGATAAAGATATTAGGGCACCAATTAGCTTTTACAAGCTTTTAAATAAAAAAAGGCGCTTTAAGCGCCTTTTCGATTAAACAGGCTTAAAAGTCAATCAGATGACGCTAATTTTTTTTCATTTTCATAGATGAAAAGCGGCTCCGACTCACCCCGAATAACTTTATCATCAATCACAACCTTGCATACATTTTCTAATGATGGAAGGTCATACATGGTATCAAGCAAAACGTGTTCGAGAATTGTTCTTAAACCACGCGCTCCGGTCTTCCGTAACATGGCTTTTTTTGCAACTGCGCGCAAGGCATCATCTCTAAATTCTAAAACTACGCCTTCCATTTCAAACAGACTCGCGTATTGTTTAGTTAGTGCATTTTTTGGTTCGCTCAAAATTTCGATAAGTGCGTCTTCATCTAATTCTTCAAGTGTAGCAACAACCGGCAAACGGCCAACAAACTCAGGAATAAGGCCGTATTTCACTAGATCTTCTGGCTCAACGTCCTGTAAAACATCTCCTACCGACGGCACATTTTCAGAACTGATCACTTCTGCAGAAAAACCAATACTTGCATTTTTTTGTGAGCGATCTTGAATTACTTTATCCAAACCAGCAAAAGCACCGCCTACAATAAATAAAATATTGGCTGTATTAACCTGCAAAAACTCCTGTTGCGGATGTTTTCTACCGCCTTGAGGAGGTACAGACGCAACGGTTCCTTCGATCAGTTTTAATAATGCCTGCTGCACCCCTTCTCCAGAAACGTCACGCGTTAAGGAGGGGTTGTCTGATTTACGCGAAATCTTATCGATTTCATCGATATAGACAATGCCGCTTTCAGCTTTCTCAACGTCAAAATCGCACTTTTGCAAGATTTTCTGGATGATGTTCTCAACGTCTTCACCCACGTAACCGGCTTCTGTCAGCGTGGTAGCATCAGCAATGGTGAAGGGCACGTTTAGTGTTCTAGCCAGTGTTTCGGCCAATAATGTTTTACCTGTACCTGTAGGACCAATTAACAGTACATTACTTTTAGCCAACTCAACGTCTTCGTCACTTTTACGCGCATTGATACGCTTGTAGTGGTTATAAACGGCAACTGATAATATTTTTTTTGCCTGCTGCTGGCCAATAACGTATTTATCTAAGGACGCTTTAATTTCGGCAGGTTTAGGTAGCTCACCTTCTGCAGCTGAGGTCTGACCTTCTTCTAACTCTTCTTTAATGATGTCGTTACAAAGCTCTACGCATTCGTCACAAACAAAAACAGATGGCCCAGCGATCAGCTTCCTGACTTCGTGCTGATTTTTGCCACAAAATGAGCAAATTAATACTTTGCTATCACTTCCATTATCATCATCTTTATCGGACATACTTACCTCATTTCTTTAGCGCCGTTGCTCTATTATCGACAAATTAGACCCTTCAATACCTTAGTATTATGGTACAGAATTTATATCTGTCTAGTCAAAAGAGGCTTATTTTGTTGACTCTTCGGAAATACGTTGACTCAATACTCGATCAATCAAACCGTATTCAACCGATTTTTCCCCATCCATAAAATTATCTCTATCGGTATCACCTTCAATTACTTTCAAGGGTTGGCCGGTATGATGCGCCATAATTTTATTGAGTTTATCTCGAATATTTAAAATTTCTTTTGCGTGTATATCAAAATCTGACGCCTGACCCTGAAAACCACCGAGCGGCTGGTGAATCATCATTCTTGAGTGCGGCAAAGCAAAACGCTTACCTGCTGCGCCGCCTGTTAGTAGTAGCGCACCCATGCTGGCTGCCTGGCCTAAACACATGGTGCTAACATCTGGTTTAATAAACTGCATGGTATCGTAAATAGACATACCAGCTGTCACCGAACCACCAGGAGAGTTTATATATAAATGAATATCTTTATCCGGATTTTCGGACTCTAAAAACAGCATCTGGGCCACGACAAGATTTGCCATATGATCTTCTACCTGCCCGACTAAAAAAATGACTCGTTCTTTTAGTAAGCGTGAGTAAATGTCGTATGACCTTTCTCCACGTGCCGTTTGTTCAACCACCATTGGAACCAAACCAAGTGCTACTGCCTCAGGTGAGTTTTGCATATTATTATCCTTTATGTAGTGTTAGCTTGTTGCTTTCGCTGGACTCATTAACTCTTCAAAACTTAGTGCTGTTTCCGTTATTTGGGCTCTTTCCAATACCCAGTCAACCAGTTGATCTTCTAAAACCACGCTTTCAATTTTAGTACGCTCCTGGGGGTTAGCCTTATACCAGTCAATTACTTCTGTTGGATCCTGATAGGTCTGGGCAAACTCTTCGATGCGCTGCTGAACTTTTTCTTCATCAGCCTTGATATCATTTTGTTTAATGACTTCTGACAGCAGTAAACCTAACTTAACTCGTTTGATTGCTTGTGCTTCAAACAGTTCTTTGGGTAGATCGGGTTCATCACGCTGAACTTGTTGCGTTTTTTCTTTCAGTGACGTGATCATTTGATTGATTTCGTTATCAACTAATGCCGTTGGCACAGACACCGTATTGTTTTCGACTATCGCATCCATTACAACTTGCTTACGTTTAGAGGCTAAGGCTCGATCAAGCTCAAGGCCCATGTTTTTTGTCAGGTCTGCCCTGAAGTCTGCCATATCACCACTTGGTACGCCAAACTCTTTAATAAACTCTTCGGTTACTTCTGGAAGCTCACTGGCTTCCACTTTTTCAACTTCAACGTCAAAGTGACCCGTCTGACCAGCAAAATCTGGCTGCTGATAATCCTCAGGGAAGGTTACATCAAATGATAATTTTTCACCTTTTTTAACACCCATCAACTTATCTTCAAAACCAGGAATCATATTGCTTGAACCTAATTCCACAGGAAAATCTTTAATGGGTTCTTCAGAAATCGGTTTATCGTTGACGTTTCCTTCAAAGTTAATCGTTACACGATGTCCTTTTTTGGCCTTCACCTTAACTTCATTCCAGATAGATTTTTGCGTGCGAAGTTTATCCACCATATTGTCGATATCTGATTCGGCAATTACAGCGACTGGACTATTAAGCTTCAGCTTTTCTACTGGGTTGATGGTAATTTCAGGGTAGATTTCAAAACTGGCTGAAAACTCGTAACCATCGGTTTTGTCTTCGTTTGGAGTAATCACCGGGGGGCCGACGGGGTTGAGCTTTTCTTCCATAAGGGCTTTGTAGAAGTAGTTTTGCGTCAGCTCTGATAAGGACTCAGCTTTAATCCCGGCACCAAATTTCTTTTTGATAACGCTCATTGGTACTTTGCCGTTTCTAAACCCATCTATACGAGCAGTACGTTTAACTTCATCATAGCGTTTGCTGATGGCTGCATCGACCTCCTCTTGTGGGATCAAAATCGTTAATGTTCGTTTAATATCGGAATTAGATTCAACAGAAACCTGCATAGTTATTCTCTTGTTTTATTTAGTGAAGATTTTTTTCAAAATTTTATGATGGTGCGAAAGGAGAGACTCGAACTCTCACATCTTACGATACTGGAACCTAAATCCAGCGCGTCTACCAATTCCGCCACTTTCGCAATTTGTGTTGGTAATATTGTGCGGTATCATACCTACTCTTGGATCAAGATTGCACCTCTTTTTGAGACAATTTCCCTAAAAACCAATAATTCGTATGAAAGCATCTGTATTTTTTATTTTTTACTTCCTACTCGCTTCAGCTATAGCTGCTGTAATAACGTACCCTTTATTTCATCTTATTGATAACGACTCTTTTCGTTTCGAAAGCTGGGTCACCCGATCCGCCCTTTTATTTCTCATTGTTGGCATAGTTCCCTGTGCTAAATATTTTGACCTGTCGCTTAACTCTATTGGCTACAGCGCCTCTTTTAAGTCTGCTTGCAAACAAATTGCTAAAGGCTTTGTTATTGGCCTTTTTATTCTAAGTATCGTTATTTCTGTTTTGCTTCTGCTCGATATACGCGTGAATGTAAACCCGGAAGGTTTTAACGTTATTTTTGCTTTAAAAGCTTTATTAGCGGGCCTCCTTATTGCCTTAATTGAAGAAACTTTATTCAGAGGTTTATTTTTTAAACTAGCCCAACGCTGGCATAACGCTTTTGCCGCTGTCTTTATCAGTAGCTTTTTCTACGCTATCCTTCATTTTATTAAACCCGTAGAGCATATAGACCCAACAGCATTGAATTTTTTCAGTGGTTTTGAGGTCGTGATCAATGCATTTTCGGGTTTAGTCTTAATACAAATAGATGACTTTCTAGCCCTACTTTCAGTTGGCATACTACTGGCCCTTGTTAGGCTGAAAACCAACAGTCTATTGTATTGCATTGGTCTTCATGCCAGCTGGGTATTTCTTTTAAAAACCAGTAAGCAGTTAACAGACAGCAACCCGCAATCGGACTGGTCTTTTTTAACTGGCGGCTATGACGGCATTATTGGTTTATTGAGCTTTGCCTGGTTATCGTTGTTATCTATCGCATACGTGATCTACATCAATAACAAGTCAAACGCATCGGCCTCATAATTAGCAGCTTATTGACATCCACTCCCTATAGATTAGAATGCGAATCATTATCATTAAGATTTAAGAATTTATGTCATTTAAGACACCCGTTATAAATAGCACCACATTGGCCGATATTAATATCGGCCAAAAAGCAATGCTGTGTAAAAACACGATGGACTATAAGCTTGAAAAAAAATTGTTGGCGCTTGGTTTTTCCAGGTTAATCCCGCTGCAGGTTACTCAAAAAAGAAAGGGCGGTCTGGTAGTGAGCATTGGCAATGCACGCATTGCCTTGAACCAGGCCTTAGCACAACAAGTGATGATCACCCCCTATGACTAAACAGTGCTGCGAGACTGGCTCACCTATAGCGCTTGCAAACAAGCGCCCTGTTATCGCCGTTATCGGCAATCCAAACTGTGGCAAGTCAACCTTATTTAATGCCATAACCGGTATCAAACAAAAAACTGGTAACTGGCCAGGGGTTACCGTCGAACGACGCGAAGGACTGGCTAAGGTGCAGCAACAAGAAGTTGTACTGGTGGATTTGCCTGGCGTTTATGCGCTCGATAGCGACCGAGAAGCGCTGGATGAACAAATCGCCCGACAGTATATTTTATCAGGCCAGGCCGATGCTCTGCTTATTGTTGCTGATGCTGCCAACCTTGAACGTAGCCTGTTTTTAACCAGCCAACTATTAGAAGCCGGCATTCCCTCTGTATTAGCGCTAAATATGATGGATGTCGCCAACGCCAGAGGCATGGGGATAAACATCGACGCCTTAACAGTGGCACTTGGCTGTCCCGTTATTCCTATCATGGCTCGGCAAAAGAAAGGTATTGACGCTTTATTAAACGAGCTCATCAAGGTGCTGCAAAATAAGACCCGACACCACCTTAGCATTAATTATCCAGAGCTTATCCAGTCGGCTATTCCAAACATAATGGCGACCTTAACTGACGACCATCCGTCGCATTTTATCCAGCAATGGCACGCACTACAGTGCCTGGAAAATCACTTTTCCCCTTCCACCACAGAACAAACAAAAGTCGTTTGTCGACAGTTGCAAGCCGATATTAAAGAACAGACTGACGAAGACCCAGACACCCTGATTGCCGCCAGCCGATACGAGTTTGCGCACCAATTAGCCACACAGGTTGTTACACAATCTCAACGCCAGGAGCAAACGTGGTCAGACCGTGTAGATAAAATCGTTCTGAGTGATTATTTAGGCCTACCCGTGTTCTTTCTCGCCATCTATCTAATGTTCAGCATTACCATTAATTTTGGTAGCGCGCTGATTGATTTTTTTGATATCACCGCTGGCGCACTTTTTGTCGATGGATTGAAAATTCAATTACAACACCTGGGTTTACCAAACTGGTTTCAAGTACTATTTGCGGATGGCCTCGGTGGCGGCATTCAAGTAGTAGCTACCTTTATACCCATTATCGCCACCCTGTATTTTTGTTTATCGATTCTTGAAGATTCAGGTTATATGGCCCGTGCGGCCTTTGTGATGGACCGTTTTATGCGGAAACTAGGTCTTCCTGGCAAAGCCTTTGTACCGTTGATTGTCGGCTTCGGCTGTAACGTACCGTCTATTATGGCGACACGCACCTTAGAAAAACAACGCGACCGCATTATGACCGTGATGATGGCGCCCTTTATGTCTTGCGGGGCGCGTTTATCCGTGTACGCCTTGTTTGCCGCGGCTTTCTTTCCCCAATCTGGGCAAAACATCGTTTTTTTGCTGTATATAGTCGGTATTGGCGCCGCTATCTTCACCGCTTTATTACTTAAAAAAACGGTTCTCGAAGGTGAATCAGATATTTTTTTAATCGAATTACCGCCCTATCATCGACCTGCTCTTAAAAGCTTACTGGTTCACACCTGGGAACGCCTGAAAGGTTTTGTATTAGAAGCCGGCAAGTTTATCGTCATGATGGTCATGGTGATTAATATCCTTAATTCAATCGGTACCGACGGCAGCTTCGGTAACGAAAATAGCGCTAAATCAGTTTTAAGTGAAATGAGCAAAACCTTTACCCCTGCCTTTGAACCGATGGGGGTTAAAGCAGACAACTGGCCTGCGATCGTTGGTATCTTCAGCGGTTTACTGGCCAAAGAAGTCGTGGTCGGTACGCTTGACGCCGTGTATTCGAATTTAGAAGGACAAGCCGCAGCTGACGATGCAAACTTCAGCCTTTATAATAAGTTTTCTGAGGCGTTAACAGTTACTCAGGAAAACCTGAGTGACGCCTTCTTGAATATGGGTGACCCACTCGGTTTGCGCGCCTTAGATACCAGCGGCGATACACAACTGGCCGCCGCAGAGCAAGATGTTAGTCACGCGCTATTTGGAACCTTAGTAAAATACTTTGACGGCAAAATAGGCGCATTTAGCTACTTATTATTTATTTTGCTATACGTCCCTTGCGTTGCCGCACTGGCTGCCGTTAAACGCGAAACCGGAACGCGCTGGGCGCTATTTTCAATATTTTGGAGCTTATACCTCGCCTATAGCTTAGCTACTTCGTTTTATCAAATAGCCACGTTTAACCAACACCCTATGCAATCGGTGATCTGGCTTAGCATCTTTACTGGCGGTTTTTTTATCATCTGGCTAACATTACGGCAACTGGGACAACAATTACTTGATGTCAACTTCAACACAACTAAAAACGCATGATATTACTGGATATTAAAAACTATTTAAAACAAGCTCGAAGCGCGCCCGTTCGTGATATAGCCCTGCACTTTAAGCTAACTGAAGACGACACCAGATCAATGCTCGATCATTGGGTACGAAAGGGACAAGCTATTAAGCAACCAGTAGGAACCCTGTGTCAGGGCGGCTGTAATAGCTGCGCACCTAATACAATTGAAATTTACCAATGGCTGGAAGCTGACGCCTAGGTATTTCAGCCGCATATTACCAATAGCGATGCCCATCAGCCGGTATTACGCATTCCCGTTGCAATCGCATTAATACTTCTTAATAAAGGATCTAACGACTGCTCACGAACGTCTTCTGCTAGCTGGTCATTACGATAATTTTTCAACAGCATCAATTGAATATGGTTAAGCGGATCTAAGTATGCGTTTCGTCGACTAATCGAAAGGTTCAACAGTTTATTTTCTGCCAGCAGCTCATCTGATTGTGCGACTTTTAAAATCCAGTAAATACTTCGTTCACATTCTGCCTTGATGGTGTCGAATAGCTGTTGCGATTGCTTATTTTTAACCAATTGGGCATATTCGGCGGCAATTGACATATCCGCTTTAAATAAGGCCATTTGACTATTATTAAGTAACACGCGAAAAAAAGGCCATTCTTGATACAACCGCTGTAAAACCACTAAGTTTTCTGGCTGTTTATGACAGAAATCTTCAAGCGCCTTACCTAGCCCGTACCAGGCGGGCAAGGTATGGCGGGATTGACCCCAACCAAACACCCATGCGATCGCTCGAACCGAGTATTTTGATCGGTCTTTTTGTTTACGATGTGATGGCCGCGAACCTATATTAAGCAAGGCGATTTCATCAACCGGCGTTGCCTCGTAAAAGTAATCTAAAAATGCCGGCGTATGTTCGGTTAATTGTCGATAACAGTCTTCGCCTTGCTGCCTGAGTTGAGACATGACCTGGGCATACACAGCGGGTTCCTGCGGTAGTTTTTTTATCTGATCGGAACTGGCTGTAATCAGTCCTGTTAAGCCCATCGTCAACTCGTACACCGCCGTCTCTTGATTACTGTATTTAAACGAAAGCACTTCCCCTTGTTCGGTAAACTTAATCTGTCCAAAAACCGTCCCCGCGGGTTGTGAGGTAATGGCTTGATAGGTTGGCCCGCCTCCACGTCCAACTGTTCCACCACGACCGTGAAATAGTCGGATACGTACGCCGCGGCGTAGGCCTAGCTCAATCACCTGTTGCTGCGCTCGATATAACGACCACGCAGAGGCAACGATACCGCCATCTTTAGCGGAATCTGAATAACCCAACATCACCTCTTGCATTTGGCCGTTAGCAGCCAATAGTTGGCGATAAACACCATCATCTAACAAGCGCGACATGACCGGCTCAATGTGTTGCAAATCATCTACCGTCTCAAATAATGGCGATACGGCTAAGCTGCATCTGTATTGACCGTTTTTATGCGTGCACAAATTAGAAAAGGTAGCTAAAAACAATACATGCAGCACATCAGAGGCTTGATGCGCCATGGAGATAACGTAGCGATCAATAACCAATGGACTGACCGTTTGTTGCATATCGGCGATCACCTCAAAGACCGACAGCACCTCTTTCGTCATGGGCGACAATCGGTTTGATGCTGTTAGTTTTGGTGGCTGTTTGATTAGTGTCGCCATCCATTGCATACGTTCTGCTTCACTACACGCCGTATAATCCTCGCAAATGCCGTGGAACTTTAATATTTCTGCAATGCTTTCAGTATGTACATTAGACTCCTGACGTACATCCAGCCGCGCCAGATAAAAACCAAAGGTACGTGCAAGGCGTAGCAAATCCAATAGCTCTGCATCGGCCACCTCGGCATCACCATGACTACTGAGCGAATCGTGCATCAGCTGTAAATCATCCAGAAAAGCCGTTTCATTCAAGTAACCGGCCGTTGGCGGCTGAATTTGTTGATCACTTAATAAAACTTCAACCCGTTGTAGTGTTTGCCTTAGACGCAGCTTCATTATGTATAGCTTGCGTCGATAAGGTTCTTGCGGAAAAAGTGCCGGCCACAGATTACCAAATGACTCACGATAATGGTCATCCATATCGAGTGAGGTCTTAAAAGCAGCAGAGGGGTTACAAAAATGTTCGGATTGGGTGAAAATTTCCAGTAATTGATCAATTTTATTCAGGTAATGGGCAACAATCGTTCGCTGTTGTATCAATATCGCTTCTCGAGTCGTCGTAGCCGTCACATTAGGGTTACCGTCACGGTCACCACCGACCCAGCTGCCAAAACTTAATAAACTTGGGATATCGATATCCGAATGTTCACCGTATATACGTTCAATCGCGTCTTGCAAACGCCTGTAAACAATTGGTACGGCCTCAAATAAGCTGGCTTTAAAATGATACATACCCATACGTATCTCATGCCGAACATCTGGTTTAGCAGGTCGCACCTCATCTGTTTTCCACAGGGTTTGTACGCGTATTTTTAACGCGCGGCGCCAATGCGCTTTATGGTCCAACGTCATAACCTGGCTGTCAATGCCTTCATTAGCCTCAAAAATTCGCCTTAATTGCAACATGGTAGTACGCCGCTTAGCTTCAGTAGGATGGGCGGTAAACACCGGCATATAACAAACATCCGCTAACAGGTTTTGCAAAGCCTTGGCGTCGACCTTAGCTTCATACAATTGTCGAATGCAATGATCAAAAGACCCTTCCCAAAGTCGCTTTCCAGATGCGGCATAACGTCTACGCTGGCGATGTAAAAAGTTTTCTTCAGCGATGTTAACCAATTGGAAGTACGTCGTATAAGCACGAATAACAGGCCTTATTTCTTCCGCAGACAGGCGTTCAATATAGCCTTTAAGTTGTTCAAGCTCGGCCTTATCAAAACGTTCACGCAAACGGATAAAACCTTTACGTAAATATTCAATACGCCGTAATACATCAGGGCCTGACTGACTTTTGATAACCTCGCCCAACACGTTACCCATCAAGCGTACTCGACCACGTAACAGTCGATCTTTGGACAAACAAACCTCAATAAATGGATCCATTAATAATTCTCTAATTAGATAAAAGCGTGAGCAACTCCCCTGTTATCTAACGCAGATAACTGGCAAAGTTTTTGGTAATCTGACTGGCGGGAATGGCTATACCAAACCCGGTATTTAGCGCTGATTCGTTTGCAACCTTAACCGTATTAACTCCCACCACCAATCCATCGCTGGTTATTAGTGGTCCCCCACTATTACCGGGCAATATTTGGGCGTCGGTAGCGATACCATTTGATGATACATTCGTTATCGTGCCTTTTGTAAGCTGGTCGCGTAAACCCAAAGGGCTACCCACGGCGTAAACGTCGACTCCTTGCGATAATACCCCTGTAGGATGCAGCGTTAAAAAGGGTGACTGGCAGGCATTAATTTTAAGTAAGGCCAAATCCTCAGAAGAAGCCACCTTCACCAGATTTGCTCTGGTTGTAGTATTGTCTTTTAAGGTAATGTCGAACGACTGAGCTACGTTTGCGACGCTACTTGAAAAATTAAAGTCAGATTGTTGTTGTAAAAATTTTCCCTCGTCTTCGCTAAACCGCTCAGAAACCGTTTCAATATGCCGCTTATCTTGTAGGTAACGCTGTTCATGTAAGGCGTACTCTCTTTCCGCTACGTCCCTTTCTTTGCCCGACGAAAGGCCGTTCATATAGTCTCTAAATTGATCCAGCTTTTCTTTATTGATGCTTAGACGTTCCTTTTCATCTGAAATTTGCGATCTCGTGCGTTGGAACGATGACGCATTTTGTTGAATTTTCGCCTGAGTAGCGTCCCACTGTTTACCTTTAGCTGGGCGTACTACGTGTTTATTAGTAATGAGATAACAATCTTTTGATACAAAAAAACCTGAACCAGAACCCAGTTCGGTTTTTACCGTCACCACAGCGAGGGTGGCTTTTTGAACCGGGTTTTTCGGGTGATATTTACTATTAAGCAGCGTAATAAAATTTTTAGGCGCATTTAGCGCAGCAGCACTTTTATAGGAACGATGAGCAGCGGTAGCCGATCCTTTTTTAGGCGTATCGGAAAATTGCCAACGGCCATCCGCGTCTTTATATTTGTATACGTCAGCAAATCCATCGCTGTCGAACACAAGCAGGCAAAGTACTAAAATAAAAAGCTTGCTGGTGTTACAAGTTGTAATCAAGGGTATCATCTTCATAACTAAAACTTATCCGGCACTAGGCAATTTCAATAATACACCCAAGCAGCGAATTAGTATAAATTTTGAGCCCGGTTAAAAACATCATATCCCTATCCGTATTTTTTTAAGCTTTAATCGCCCTTTGGACCGACCCGCTTAAGCCAAACCTAATTTTATCTCAAGCCTAAAACCTGATAATTACCCTGCGTTTTCAACACTAGCGTTACTGGTGACCTACTTGTATTTTTCCAGTACCAACCGTGTGACCCGGCAAATGGTGTGGTGAGCGAGCCTTTTTGCTGATTAGCCGTATCTTCTTCAAAGCTTTTGAAGTACCCCGTTTTATCGCCTTTCGGCTCGCCGTGAAAATCAAAATACAGCACGCCACCATCGGTCTGCCAGGAATAATTTAGCACCGCGGCTTTTTCCAGATAAAATTTATATTCCAGGCCACTTTGTGCGGGCACGACTATTGTTATCGAGTCATCCTGCTCATACGCGCTTTCATCACACGTTCCAGCCATTGTTTCACTAGACTCCTCCGCAGGAGCAGCCAGCGCCGTTAAGCCCATTACTTCACCCAGGCCCGTTGGGTCTATACCGTATTCAGCGGGTAGTACAGCCGTTATTAAAATAACCAGCGCTAACAAGATAGCGGCTAACGTGGCCTTGATAAGTGATTTAGTGGACTGGATCGGATGTTCTATTTTATTCATAAGGTTTTAACCTGTGATTGAGTAACCGACCATTTGATAGCCAAACAGAACGAATCCGCCGGACATTAACAATGTATTGGTTGCTGTTGAAAAAGAATAATAACTGGCATGCCTACGCCAAAAACTCAGCGCAATTAAAATAAACACCAGGGCAATAAACTGACCTAACTCTACGCCGACATTAAAGGCTAATAAGTTTTTCCATAAATCTGTTTTAGGCAGCGAGAAATCTTGTATTTTTGTCGCCAGACCGAAACCATGGAACAAACCGAACACCGCCACAGCTATTTTTGTATTCGGTTGAAAACCGAGCAGTCGGTTAAAACCACCCAGGTTATCAAAGCCCTTATAAACGATGGACAATCCAATAATAGCGTCAATTAAGTAAGGGTTAACGGCTATATCATTCAATACGCCAAACAATAGCGTTACGCTATGTCCCAGGGTAAATAAACTGACGTATAGCAATACTTCACGTTTGCGAAACAAAAAGAAAATAACACCCACTAGAAAAAGCAAGTGATCGTATCCCGTGACCATATGTTTTGCGCCTATATACAAAAACGGCCCGATAGCAACGCCTTCATTAGCGAGTAAAAATCGTTCTGTATTGCCATCTACACCATGCGCTAATGCCACGTTTGAGGCTAATAAACACAAACATAGGCTGGCTATAATTATTCGAATAACCTGTACCACGGTCAAAACCTCCGGCTTTTTTAAATTGTCAAAAAATAATGTACTGAGGATGATTTAGTTCTCGATCTTAGTGCTAAAACCTTGTAGCAAAAGGCTTAGATTGCGCAACAAGAACAGTGGAGGAAACAAAACCTCCTTCAATTCCTATTTTACTGATCTATATCAAAAAACCCTGCAACGCATAGTAATACAATTCTTACAAAAATATTGGACTGGTAAAGACAATAAGGCATTAATTTCTATAAGGGGAAATCAACCATCATGAATAAGCACACCGACTTCAATGAATATATCGACACCAAAGAGGGCTGGGTTGATCGCCGCATCTTCTGGGATCAAGACATCTACGAGCAAGAATTAAAGCAGATTTTTGCCAAAGCATGGCAGTTTGTCGCTCATGACTCGATGCTACCTAAGGTCAATGATTTTTACACCACCTATATGGGTGAAGACGGCGTTATCGTCGCTCGCCAAAAAGATGAAAGCGTCAAGGTCTATTTGAATTCCTGTCCACATCGTGGTAATAAATTTTGTTACGCCGATGATGGCAACACTCGCTCATTCACCTGTAACTATCACGGCTGGAGTTTTGGCATTGACGGCAAACTGGGTGCCCTCGCCAATGAGCACGTGTATGACAAAGGCGATATTGATAAAGAAAAATGGGGTCCAAGACAAGCCCGCGTTGATACGTATAAAGGCCTGATATTTGCCACTTTTGACGACGAAGCACCCTCATTAGAGGAGTGGCTCGGTGATTTCCGCTGGTATCTGGATATGATGCTCGACGGTGATGGCGGCGGTACCGAATTCATCGGTGGTGGTATCAAGTCCTACGTCAATGCCAACTGGAAGTTTGGCGTTGAAAACTTTATTGGTGATGCCTATCATGCACTGTGGAACCATGATTCTGGTCTTAAGGCCATGAACAATGGCGAAGGTTTTGGCCAGGCCGTCACCGAAGGATCCTATCACGCCAGCATGAATGGTCACGGTTGGGAATTTGGTACCGATGGTTATGCTGATGTGATTATCGCTGGCCGCCCTAAATGGACCGAGTACGTGCAGAACGTAGTAAAACCACAGATGAAAGAGCGCCTAGGGGAACTACGCTCGACCATTTATGGTTCTCTTGCCTCTGTATCCATGTTTCCTAACTGTTCTTTTTTACCTGGCATTCAAACCTTCCGCGTATGGCTACCGAGAGGCCCAAAAAAATTGGAGCTTCGCACCTGGACCATCGTCAATAAAAGTATGCCGGATGAAATTAAACAGGAAATCAATATCGGCTGTATGCAAACGTTTAACCCCGCCGGTGTATTAGAAATGGACGATGGTGAGAACTGGGAAGGCAACACGCAAGTTAATAAAGGTTATCTGACTCGCCAGGAAAAGTTGCATTACGGTTGCGGCATTAACAGAAAAATTGAACACGAAGAGTTACCAGGCACGATTTACGCTGGGCAGTTCAATGACGCCAATCAGCGACAATTTTACCAGCGTTGGGCAGATTTGATGAATGCCGATAAATGGGGCGATATCCCTACGCGTTATACGCCTCGATACGCCGGTAAACCCACTGTTTAGGAGAAAATTATGAGTACCGCACAAGAAACAATCAAACCTGCCTCCGTATCTATCGAGCTAATCAACGAAGTACAACAATTTTTGTATCGTGAAGCGCGCTTACAAGATAACGAAAAATTTCGTGACTGGCTCAGCATGTTAACTGACGACGTGCACTACTGGATGCCCTACCGTTACCAACGCTATCGCAAAAATCACAAAGAACCCACGATTTACGATCAGGCTTACTATAACGACAGCATGCCAGACCTTATAAAACGCGTTATGCGTACTGAAACGGGTACTTGCTGGTCAGAAGACCCCGCTACGCGAGCCGCACATATCGTCACTAACATCGAAGTCGAACTAAGCGACAAGCCGAATGAGTACACCGTTTATTCGCTCATCACGGTGCGCCGTAATATGAATGAAGACGAAGAGCACACCATGGTCGGACACCGGACGGATACCTTGCGTCGGGTAGACGGTGAACTGAAACTGGCGAAACGAAAAATCATTCTTGACCAAAATATTTTTATGAATAAAAGCTTAAACGTTTATCTATAGCACTAAGAACATTTATTTAATATAAACCGTTAGGAGAAACAAATGAGCAAGGTTATAGAATTAGGTTATGTCGGTTTTAATACCACTAAACTGGATGAATGGTACGACTTTGCAACACAGTGTATAGGACTGGAGGTTGCAAGTGACACCGATGAAAACTGCCTGTTCTTACGTATGGATAATCACCACCACCGTATAGCCATCCACAAATCTGATGAGGATGATATGTGCTATATGGGTTGGCGTGTTGATACTGAAAAAGATTTACACGCTATGGCAGAAAAATTTGCAGACGCGGGTATTGAATACCGTATGGCCAGCGAAAAAGAAATTCGCGAACGCCACGTTTTAGGTCTAATAAAACTTAAAGACCCCTCCGGCATCCCAACAGAAATTTTTTGGAGCCCGCAGGTCGACGTTATGAAGCCTTTCCACCCTTCTCGCCCTATGTACGGCAAATTTGCCACCGGTACTCAGGGCCTAGGCCACGCGTTAATAAAAGCTGATAACAATGAAGCGACCTACCAGTTCTACGAATTGCTCGGCTTATCGGGGTCGGTAGAATACCGTCTTCAAATGCCTAATGGCGCCGTTGCCCAACCCATTTTTATGACCTGTAACGATCGCCAGCACAATATTGCGTTTGGCTTGCCTGGTATGGAAAAAAACATCAACCATCTAATGCTTGAGTATGACAATATTTATGACCTTGGTATCTCGCATGATGCCGTCCGCAATAAAGGAATTGATGTTGCTTTACAGTTAGGCATGCACGCGAATGATAAACTTTACACCTTCTATTGCGCAACACCCTCTAATTGGCTGCTAGAGCTCGGCTTCGGCGAGGATTACAAACCCATCGGGCAAGAGCATTATATCGGCGATATTTTTGGCCACAGTATCGAGAAAAAAGGTTACGGTCTGGATCTACCGTTATAAGCCTTAGTGTTATTAACTATATAAACTGGTGTAATACCTTACAAACCAGCACTAGAATAATCAGTGCTGGTTTTTTATTTTAAAGAGGCCTATGAGTATGGAAAACTTAATAGCGGCGTGTTTATTTTTTCTTGCCATGCACTGGATAGTATCCGGCAGCCCATTACGCGCATTTTTTGTCCGTGCCCTCGGTGAAAACCTATTCAAAATATTATTTTCACTCAGTATTTTTATAGCATTAAGCTGGATGGCTTTAGCCTTTGCCAACGCGCCCTACCAGCCGACCTGGGGTACAGCTGACAGCCTAAAACCAATCAGCCTGCTACTGATGCTTCTGGTTTGTCTAATGTTACCCTTGAGCGTATTTGACAAAAACCCCACCACCCTCGGCATCCTCCCTCCTGACCAGGTCAGCGCGAAAGGTATGATACGCATTACGCGACATGGAGCACTTATAGCACTTGGTCTATGGGGCCTGGCTCATTTTATCGTCAACGGTGACTGGGCCTCACACTGGCTTTTTGGCACCATTGCCTTTGAGGGCCTGATTGGGCCAATGAATTTAGACCGAAAATACCGTACTCGCTATGGCGGTGCATGGCAAAAATTCGCCAGCCAAACGTCGTACATTCCTTTTGCCGCCATTGTTTCTGGCCGCAATAAATTAGTATTAAACGAGTTGAATGCTTGGGCAATATTCATAGGAATTACTCTATTCGCCATACTCGTTTATTTTCATCAGCACTGGTTTGGGGTATCCGCTCTTCCACCCATGTTTTTCTAATCACTCATTGAGGCTACATCCCTCTGGTTATGGTTGAAAATTGACGCAATAAATTAGCATTTAATTATACTTGTGTTGTATTATTTCACGCTTTAAAAACACCAGCGACCCATCAGGATAATAAAATGAGCACACTAAGCGAACAAAGCACCAGCAAAAGCGTTTACATCAATAATCTGGATATGAATCTGCATTACAACGAAGCAGGTAGCGGTGATGAAACCGTTATCATGTTGCACGGCGGCGGACCTGGAGCCGCTGGCTGGAGTAATTTTTCTCGTAATATTGATGAGTTTTCAAAAAAATACCGCACCATCTTGTTAGATTGCCCCGGCTTTAATAAATCAGACGCCACAGTGACAGACTTAGCGCGAGATGTATTAAACGCACGGGCAACAAAAGGTTTAATGGATGAACTTGGTATAGAGAAGGCACACCTGGTGGGTAACTCGATGGGGGGAGCTACCGCACTGAGCTTTTCACTAGAGTTTCCAGAGCGATTGGACAAAATGGTGTTAATGGGCGCTGGCGGTGGTGGCCAAAGCATGTTTTCACCCATGCCTCTCGAAGGTATTAAACTATTAGTTGCGCTGTATCAGAACCCGTCTCTGGACGCCTTGAAAAAGATGATCGAGGTCTTCGTTTATGATCCTTCCGGCATGAGTGATGAACTGATTGCAGGGCGCTTTGAAAACATGATGAGAAAGCCTGAACACCTCGAAAACTTTATGAAAAGCTTTGCCAGTTCAGGCGTCATCGTTACCGACTTCACACCCAGGCTGCAGGAAGTTCAAGCGGAAACGCTTATCATTTGGGGCCGAGATGACCGTTTTTGCCCACTCGACCACGGACTTAAATTTCTATGGGGCATCCCAAACGCCGATCTGCATATATTGAGCAAATGTGGGCATTGGGCGCAATGGGAACACGCTGAAAAATTTAACGCTCTCACCTTAGAGTTTCTTGCTGCGAAAAGTTAATACCGCATCAAGCGAAGGCACATAAAAAAAGGAGCGTTGAAACGCTCCTTTTTTTATTCACTATTTTTGAGCTACACTGCTGCCCAGGCTTTCTTAGGCCTCAACGTCGGTGGCATTTTCAGCCGACCCTGTGTTTTCAATAAAGGCGGCTAATTTTTCCTGTACCAACTCATAGGTTTTATCAATATTGCTGGCGATATCACCGTCTAGTACGCTTAAACCACTCAATATGTCGCGCGCTTCTGCAAAGCCCGTATCAATACCGCCTTTAATGAGATCCGTGAAAGAAATCAGCGCCGCATCAGGTTTCAATTCTGGGTGCTGGCCCTGGTAGGACGAAAAAAAGGCCGTGCTTAATGAAACAATACGTTCGGCTGTCGCATCGGGGCTTACATCTAAGCCCGAGTCGTAAGCGTTTTGAATCGCGTTATCACCGAGAGTTGCGCTTAATTCCTCGTTAATACCCTCAAGCGCCGTTTTTAACACCAGGGCTTGAGGTGAATCAGCCGCGCTAATATTTATAGTAGATTCGAGTATGGCAGCGTTTAACTCTTTTTTTGCTGCATTTTTAGTGTGCGCCAATTCGGACACCGCTAAGCCCATGGGGCCATTAGCTTTTTTATCATCCGCTTTGGCTAGCGTTTGAACTTGTTGACTGAATGTCGTTGATGATTGAACAGGCATAGGAGCTCCTAAGTTTGCAAGGGACAATTATACTTATCGGCCATATCAGCAATAACTTAAGAATTTAAGTCGTCATAAAAATGCTCAAGCTAACTGGCACCTGCCCTCAATAAGCATTTTTAAAACAAATTAAGTCACTTCGTTATTTCAAACAAGTATCTATTGATACAGAAAAAATACTCACCCTTTCGTCCAAGCTCATGCAAGTCTTTGATCCAACGATCCGCATCGGGTTTTTCTATGCCATTACGTCCCACCGCAAACGCTTTGATAATGCTGGACAACCAAAAGCTAAAGCCATTTTCGTCATACACGGTATTGCTAATTGGCAGTGCCTGAACCTTCACGAGTTGAAGTCCAGCTGATTTGATAGCAGCCGGTAGGCGTAGCGGTACTGATTCTTGCATACAGTGCCCTTTCCAGGCTTTAATCATGCGGTCATGCAACGTAAAATCGACAGCATTCCAATAAGGGAAGGCCCAATCTGTATCCACAATCACGCCGTGCCCACCAGGACGAAGCACTCGTGCAAACTCAACCAGAGCTGCCTCAAGGTCAGGCACGTATTCGTACACTTGCGTAGAAACGACTGCATCAAAACTATTGTCGTCAAAAGGTAACGACATCGCATCAGCTTGTTCAAACGTAACCCATGGCGTATCTGAACAAAGCTCTCTAGCAGAGTTCAGCATATTGTCAGCCAAATCAATACCAACGACAGAACCCACCTCGCCGACACGCTTGGCTATATCGCTCGCTAATAAACCGGGGCCTGAACCAATATCCAACACTTTTTGTCCTGCACGTAACTGAAGAGCCTGAACGACCTTAGCACGTGCATCAACAATTTCTGGTGTTAGATACGCCATCTTTAAAGCGCGATTTATCGCATCGTCAAATTGCAAATCAGTAGCCATATAATACCTTCTTACGTTGATTGAATTTTCGCTAATTCTTTTTGTTAAATTAGTTCAGTATAAAAACTCTTTTACACCGCGATCATTAAACTAATAACCGAACCTATCCTTACCCTAAAAATTTATTCAAACCGTTTAACTACCAAAAAAACGCCCGCCGACATCAATAACAGGCCAATAATACGCTGTATAGAAATAGAGTAAAGCAATGAGCCCATTAGACCAAAATGATCGATCACCGACATTGAAATTAACTGTCCCAGCAACACAAAACAAATGGCGTTTCCAATACCAAACTTAGGCCCAACCCAGGTAATACTGAACATATATAAAACGATAAAAATGCCGCCTAAATAGTATTGAATAGGAACCGATGCAGCTGGAAATGAGTCGGGCAGGCCTTCAACAAAAAACAAATAGATTAATGAAATAGCACTACCCACAATAAACAGTATGGTTACCGCAAAACCGGGACTTTGTAATCTTCGCCCTAAACCACCACTCAGTGCACCCATAATAGGAATACCTATACCCGCTATCAACATGAGCATTGCGTAAAAAACCGTATTATTCAGCACATCCATCTTAATATTCCTGTCTATTAATTTGATTCCCGCTCGAAAAACGACCACTCATCTATCTGTTTTAACAACGTCTTTCCCGTAAAGAATCACCCTTACTCATAACGCCTGGTTAACTATCACACCCGCCATACCAAAAAAACATATCACTTGTATAAAATAGAAAATAAAGCGGACTAGTACAACGGTATTAGTTGGCGTTACAGCAATATGAATCGTAGATTGCAGTATGCGAGCCACAAGAACTCCAACGGCCATGATATCCAGGTTTGCAGAAGATGCGCCGCTAACGAAGCTAACAAACACGATAACGGCAAACACAGGAAGGTTTTCAATACAATTGGCGTGGGCTCGCATGGCGCGAAGATACCAGTCGTCTCCTTCTACCTTATCGGCACGAAATTCTTTAATGGCAACTTTTCCAGTTAATATACGACTCCAGCGATATACACCCACGCTACCCAGCAGAACGGTTAGCGTCCACATAGCAAAACCAAATAGCATCCATATAGGTATTGGCATTTTTTACTCCTTATTTATTTTTTTTGTACTTTATGTTCGAACTAATTTTTTAATAAGCATTTACATAAGCACCGCTTATTCGCATAACAAAAAGCCTTAAAGCGGGACAGGATCAAAAGCCCTTTACCACTAAAAAAACACCCGCCGACATTAATAATAAGCCGATAACTCGTTGCCAAGAAATAGGGGAACGAGGCGCGCCCATCAGACCAAAATGATCAATCGTAGACATTGAAATAAGCTGCCCCAGTAACACAAAACAAACGGCATTTCCGATGCCGAACCGGGGCCCAACCCAGGTGATACTTAGCGTATATAAAACGATAAAAAAACCGCCCAAGTAGAAGTGAATGGGAACCGGTTCTGTGGGGAGTTTTTTAGGCAGGCCTTCAATCAAAAACAAAATACCAAAAGAAATAACCAGGCCCACAGTGCAGAGTATCAACGAGGCTAGCCCAGGGCTTGTTAGCTTTACTCCTAAGCCACCGCTCAACGCACCCATAATGGGAATCCCAAGACCCGCTACCAGCATAATCATTGCGTAAATAGCCGTTCGATTAATCACCTTCACAGCAGCACCCCGATAAGTTAAAACTCAAACAATCCTAAAGTTAATAAGCAGTAATTGCACGAAAAAGTTATCATTAAGTACGTTCAAATTTCCATAACTTAAGTGATGATAGTTTTTACTACGTCGACTGATAATCGTTTTTTTCATTGGTATAAGCTAAAATTCAGATCATAAAATGGGCATTTCAAAATATCCTTCTAAACTTAGTTTGCCGCAGAGCAACCCCGGTGTCGTAAGTGTCCTGGATTATTTAATCCTTAAATTCCCCGATATTAATCCATCGGTTTGGCGGCAACGCGTTGCGAGCGGAAAAGTGCATTGGCACGATAAAAGCTTAATCAACGTCGAGACGCCCTTTCGACCACAGCAACGCGTCTATTATTACCGTGAAGTTGAGCTGGAACCGAGCATTCCGTTTGAAGAAACGGTGCTATTTCAGGATGAACATATTTTAGTGGCCTTTAAACCGCATTTTTTAGCGGTAACGCCAGGCGGAATTTATATTGATGAGTGCTTACAAAACCGTTTACGGCATAAAACCGGCATCGATACTTTACAGGCTTTGCACCGTCTGGATAGGGCCACTGCAGGCCTGGTCTTGTTTTCTGTTAACCCTGCCACGCGCCACCTTTACCATCAGCTCTTCGAAAACCGCCAAATACAAAAAACGTATCACGCCATTGCCAGGGTTAACACCAGTGAGAATTTAACAGGCCGGCAATGGGAGGTTAAAAACCGTCTGGTAAAATCCGAGCCGCGTTTTTTAATGCGCTTGGCAGAAGGTGAGCCGAATAGCCATTCGATCATTCGTTGCCTCGCGCAGTCGGCCGATAAAGCGCTATTTGAACTGCAAGCCATTACTGGCAAAACGCATCAATTGCGACTGCATATGCAAACATTGGGCTGGCCGCTATTAAACGACAAATATTACCCCCCATTGCAGACAAAAGCCGCCGATATTTATTCTGAACCACTGCAATTACTGGCGAAAGAGTTACGTTTTATCGATCCTGTAATGCAATTACACAGGGTATTTACTAGCACTAAAAATTTGAGTTTAGATTAAAAAACTTTTACCTTTAGCCAAGCAGTTTATTCATCGTCAGGCAAAGCTTTGTTTTGAGAATTTAACGCGTTCATCAACATCCATCGCAACAGAAAGTGGCAGTTGATCAATTTGTAATAACCTTTTCTGCAAGCCTGATCTATTAGCTATCTGAATAGCCAGGCCGGGACGAGCATTCAGCTCTAAAATCATCGGACCTTTATTTCTATCTAATACAATATCCGCACCAAAATAACCCAACCCCACCATCTCATAACAGCTAGAAGCTATATGAAGTATGTTATCCCAGCCGGGGATGACTAATTCATCAAAATTAAACCCTGTATTGGGGTGCTTTTCTATTTGAATGTTATTTTGCACGGCGTACAGGCTCTTCCCGCTGGCCATATCTATACCAACACCTACAGCGCCCTGGTGCAAGTTCGCTTTGCCATCTGACTCATGCGTCGAGCAACGCAACATGGCCATCACCGGGAAGCCCTTATAAACAATAACGCGAATATCGGGAACGCCTTCATAACTATAACGTTCGAAAACCGGATCAAAAACGATCATATCTTCAATCATAACCACGTCTGTTCGACCACCTAAACTGAAAAGACCACTGAGAATGTTCGTGGCGTGATGCTTTAAATCTCTGAGCTGAAGTGATGCGCCCGTTGATTTAATAAAGTTATCACATGTTCGCTCTGAAATAACCAAAATTCCCTTGCCGCCACTGCCTTGCGCCGGCTTAATAACGAACTTATCCCGTCCGCTAAGTAGCGTGTCAAGTAACTGAATGTCGTGCTGGTTTTCGATGACCGCGAAAAGAGCAGGAACAGACATTCCATGCTTTTCAGCGAGTTTTTTAGTTTTTAATTTGTTGTCAACCAGTGGGAAAAGGCTTCTTTTATTCGAACGGCCAATGTAATCAACGTTGCGGCTATTCATGCCCAATACGCCTAGTTTTTTTAATTCCTTAGGCGAAATCCATTTCATTCAGTACGACCAAGGCTACGAAAACGGTATAGTTCTAATAAACGATAACCCGTATATTTACCCAAAACTAAAATAATTCCCAGCAAGCTAATCATTAACTCAGGAAAGTTAAACGTTAAATGTTCAACAATGGCTGTGGACATTAATAAATACACGAGCACGGCGGCAAACAAACTACCGCCACCTTGAATTAGCACTTCATGTGGGCCCTCTTCTTCCCACAATATAGACATTCTCTCAATCGTCCAAGCGAGAATAATGGTTGGAAAGAAAGTAACCGTTAATGCCTGATGAAAACCCAGTTTATAACTAATGACGCTTAAACTTGCCATGAGTAAAATCACCACGATTATAACGGCCGAGATCCGCGCCACCAACAGTAGGTTGAGGTAGGATAAATAATAGCGTATCCATAAACCAAACCCCACTACGGTAATAAAAATAACTAGCCCTGCCAGTAACGTCGTTTGAATAAAGGCCAGAGCAATTAAAACGGGCATAAAAGTACCCGATGTTCGAAACCCAATCAATACCCTCAGCAATACGATAACTAAGGCTCCAACTGGGATTAATAGCAGTCCTTTGAAAATACCTTGTTGTTCTATAGGTAGGGAATAAATTGAAAAGTCCAACAATGGTTGCTCACCGATATGTTGCGCCATAAAAAGTATCGATTTTAGCGGTAGCGTGTTTTTAACCAGAGCGAATTCAAGTGTCGAATTTCGTCCGCCGACTACGTCCAGAAGGGAGTCTGAGCCCTGTTGCCAGATAAAAAAATTATCGGGCAGGCCAGTTGCGCCTGTTTGGGGGTCAAATATCAACCAATTATCACCGTCAAATACTTCGATTAAACTATCTATACGTTGCCTACGTCGGCCATCTTCAAGAAAGATACCCTTAATCAACTGAGAGGGTATTCCTGCAAAACTCAGTATATCTGTGACCACATTCAATTGATTTCCAGCGTAACTGGAGACAAGAAAACCCAGGTCCTGACTACGTTGAGATTGATTTATCTCTTCAAATAATAAAGGGATAAATTGCTCTGTACGTGGAGCTTTGGCTCTCAAGGCATCAACCAGCTTTTGCATCACTTCTTGACGGTCTTTAGTCAATTCAGGTAGCGTAATTTTAGGAATCGCACCTCTTTTTAATTGCACATCATCGGTACGGTATACCTGGGTTTTGTAAAACAGCGTGGTCGCGCGTTCAATCGATTCACGCGTCCACTTTGCGCGTCGTTGCTTATCCACCTCTATTACAGAGAAATTAAACCCCGCAGATGCAAAATGGTCGTCTAAAGACACCCAACCCGCATCAGGTGCAGGCAATACTAATGACACCTCAACGGATTCTCTCGCTATCGGTTTTAAGGTGATTTTGGACTCTATCGTCCAAACATCCTGACTAACGCCAGGTATTAGTGGGAAGCCCAACACCAGATTTTTATATGCCGCCAGGCCAAGGCCAATTAGTATCATAAATAGAGCCATTAAGGTAATTTTGGACGTCGAAGACATAACTAATTCCTCAAGGTATGCCGTAACCTAACGTCTACTATGGCTCTATCAGTCAGAAGGTTGCGGCCGACTAACAACGGGAACTCAAAACCCGTTCTGTCGCTCAATGTTACATCCACTTGGTCTTTCGTTTTACCCAGCGTCAGCCATAATTTAACGACTAATCTTCGTTCTACTTCGCCACCCGTTTGCTTAATTAATACTTTTCTAACTAAAGGTCGTTCCAATGTGACCAGCTTGTTGTTTTTTTTATTTAACAGAGAAAAACGAGCATACCGTTTGCCTTCGCGTTCAATCAGCTGAACATCCTCAACATGTAAAGAAGACGACTCTGCACCCGTATCAATTCGAGCTTCGAATTTAATATTTGAAGGGTTGATTGTGACATATTCAACTTCCCCAATAACAGGTAAATTTAATTCACCTCGTGTAGTTAAAGCTGATGCTTTAGAGCGTTTCTCTGGTTCGGGACAAATTTTTTCAATGCAGGCTGGGCACGCTTTTTCAACAAACACTGGGCAAGCCTTTTCAACCGGTTTTATTTCAACTGTTCTTGTTTCAAATGGTTTAATCAACGAGCAGCCTGACAATGTCACAAACGAGACCATTGTTAAGCATAAAAAAATGTGTTCGAAGGAAGCCCGGACTTTATAACGAATAAAAAGTGTTCTCAAAAAATCACCTGCAACATTTGCCAAAAAATTTAACTTTAAAACGTAATTTATAGCGACACATATTAACTCACTTGAGCCAGGTAAAAAACAAAGATATGGCTCATCGCTAAGATTACATCTGCAATTAAATACCTATTATTTCTAAGTGCGTAGAACTTGGAGGTGCCGTTAGTATTGCTCCCAACGCCGTTAGGTCGCCTCGTTCGGCGCGCCAGGCAACATAACGTTCGTGGTCCGCACGCGAATCCCATTTTTCCAACAAAACAATATGGCATGGGTTCTCATCGTTGCAAGTAACTAGAATGCTTTGACACCCTGTGTACGCGCGTGTATCAGGTAAAATAACCTCCAGCATATTAAGCAATTGATCACGGTTTTCAGAACTCACGTGTAATTCTAAAATAATAGCCATAGACATAATATTCTCCCTTTCCATACCTTGTTCAAGTAATCCTACAATCACTCTAACGATAGATTTTTGAATGCGCAACATAAAGCGTCACCACTCTGCTTAAACTTCATAAGTAAACGGGCACTTGCAGTAGCATTTAAAAAATTTCCATACCTGTTTAAGCAAAAAATATAATAACGAGAGACCTCAGCATAACGGCTGATTTTCACCATCAATGTTAAGTG
>TARA_R110002074_G_scaffold158896_1_pt1 | contig 47047 bp, 51 predicted proteins | sample TARA_R110002074 | Tara Oceans TARA_R110002074 (sample SAMEA4397215) | marine metagenome | biome: Polar Biome; feature: [MIX] marine epipelagic wind mixed layer (ENVO:01000061); material: water (ENVO:00002006), including particulate matter (ENVO:01000060) such as... | depth 10-100 m | reverse complement strand
CGAAACGAGGTTGATTGAGACAATCCATGCTGCCTTCCGGCAGTGAACGGGCTTCTTCATGGCGTATGGTCCTTTCAGGACTGGGTGTGATGAAACATGGTGACGGCACGGTACAGTTCACGCTGCCATCGATTAGTCAGTCTCTGCTCTAAAGAGCAGCGGTTGGTGAGGCTAATCAGGAACTGATACCGAGTGTTGATTCGCTCAACTAGGTGGTGCATTTGCATGGCTGGTGTCCTTTCGTGACTGGCAACCGAATCAATCAACGGCGATCAACTCAGCTCCACCACTATCGGATCCGGCAACCCCGGAAGGCAAGCAAATAGTTGCAAATGGCCCCGATACCCCTACGGGGTAAAATTTCTGAAATGGCCTTGTACGCTACGCCCAACCGTAGACCGTGCATACATCAGGACGTAGTCCGGTATGGGCTAGGACGTAGTCCGGTGCATCAGGGCTTTGCCCCACGTATGTCAGGACATAGTCCGGTACACGTGATGCCATCTACGATGGATAGGGTGGGGTTAGGTCATCCCCAGACGGGGATCAAACGTGCGCACGCGCGAGGCAGCTTTTCCGGAACTCCGGAATCACAGCTACGCTGTGCCATTTGCAAAGGCCTCCCCCCCCTCTGTCCTAAGAGGACAGGCTAAGGGTTTGCAAGTTTGCATGGCCTAGCTACGCTAGGGGGGTGATGATTGGTCCATTATGCGCGTGAGTAAAGTCTCGTCAGACTTTACCGCGCCCCCCCGTTCCCATTTTGCCATTATATATAACCCAGCCCTCTAAGTATTGGATTGACTTGTGGTATTCATCCCCCCCCATCTTTACGAGCAGCGGGTTTCAAAGGCTCAGTTACGCGACCATTTAACGGAGCACGGCTATTGGAAGCGTTTTGTTGAGATACGTGAGATGATGAAGGGTCAGGGCGTTGACGCTTCGGAGGCTTGGGGAGCGGCTGCAACGGCTTTGGAGGTTGAGTTGAGTACAGAGGGGGACAGATCGGTTGAAGAGGGTGTTGACCGTCCTGCGGCCCCTGTGTTGCCTGTTAGGTCTTTGTCTGGTGACATTAGTGAGGACAAGGTTGGCAAGGATGTGTTTTTGGGCAAGGGTTGTTCTACCCCAGAGACAGTTGAGTGGGTTGGCGCAAATGTGATGGTTGACGACGTGGTGGCGTTGGATGCTCCGAGTCCGGAGGCATGGGGCATGTTGTGTTGGGCTAGGCGATCGAACACGAACGAGGCTCAGTTTTGGGGTCAGATTTACACTAAGCTGATGCCGAGTCGGACGAGTTTGGAGGCGGACGCTCGATACCGCGACGACGGTCGAAACGTGTTGAATTTGATTGAGGTGTTGAATGAAGAGTTTGCGTCGGGTGGAGACGGTGGAGGGGAATTACACGAAGATCGAGATGGGGGATCCGACCCCGGCGGAGTGGAAGGCGAAGGTCCGTGATTGCTTAAAGCATGTTTTGCGTGATTTGGAGGTGTCTTATGAGGAGTATTCAGACGGGCGCATCCACAGGGCAAGTGAAGCGCGAGAGCGCATGTCGATGATTGCAAAGGAATGTCTTTGCGGTGTAATGGGCGAGATGGATATGGCCGATTTATTAGGCATACCCCGCACTACGGCATATATTTGTGCGCGTAATTGGAAACGCAAACATGGGGAACCCACCCCAGAGCATTAGCCCTAACGATCTTTATGAGTACACACATGGCTGGACAGCTGTGCGCTTACGATCGTTTCCGCTTTGGGAGTTTGATGACATACGGCACGAGGCATACGTAGCGGGTCTTGGTTTGATTCCCAAGTATGACCCTCGTTTTGGCGACATACACCAATATTTGTCTCAGCGTCTGTATGACTACGTTTCACGATCGTACTACAAGAAAAACGACATTGTGGTGACGCGCAAAAGGGCCAAGGACCGCTCTTTAGGCAAAAGAGAGTACAATTGCTTGTTGATATACGTGCCCAACCTTGAAGGTTTTGCAAACCTGCTTCACTATGATCCCCAACCACATGACTTTCCCGATTTCTCTGTTTTGCCAGATGCAATTCGCGAGACTGCGTACATGCTTTCCAGAAACAGCAAAAAAGATTGCGCCAAACTTGCTTTGGTTTCGCAGTCTGCGGTGACACAGAGGGTGCGCAAGTTAAGGGATATGTTTAGCGACGAGCTTAATTGATGCACTATTACGAACAAGTGCCCAAAGATATGCAAAAAAATTTGCGCTATCGCGCAAACGTCATACTTGCTGCCAAGCAGGATCGCAATCTTGCGGAAGAGCTTTGGATTGCGTGTTCACGGGACATTTTGTTTTACATCAACACGTTTTGCTGGACCTACGATCCTCGTGTCGGGTCCGGTAAAATTCCATTTGTTACTTACGATTTCCAAGATGAAGCCATTTTGGAGATGGCTGACTCTATGGGCAAAAGGGATCTTGTAATCAAGAAGAGCCGCGACATGGGTGCGTCGTGGATGTTGTTAAATGTGTTTGAGTGGAAGTGGCATTTCATGCCCGGTCAGTCGTTTTTGTTAGTGAGTCGAAACGAGGATTACGTCGATAAACCGGGTAATCCTAAAAGTCTGTTCTGGAAAATAGATTTCTTGCATCAGAACCAACCGGGTTGGTTGCTGCCCAAGATGACCAGAACAAAGTTGAGATTAACTAATGAGTCTAACGGAAGCACCATTGATGGTGAATCAACAACAGGTGATGTTGCAAGAGGCGACCGACGTACTGCTATTGGTCTTGACGAGTTTGCTGCTTTTGATGTCGATGCGGGATATCGTGCGTTGGCTTCGACAAGAGATGCGACAAATTCGCGCATCTTTAATTCAACGCCAGCAGGTTCGGGAAATGCGTTCTACGACATGGCGCACAAACCGGAACTAACACAGATAACGCTGCATTGGACACAGCACCCCGAGAAAAACAAAGAGACATACACGGATGAGCACGGTAAAGTCCGCTCTCCGTGGTACGACGCTGAATGCAAGCGATGCGCTCACCCCCAAGAGGTTGCGCAAGAACTTGACATTGACTTCAGCGGCTCTGACTATCAGTTCTTTGACACGAAGATGTTAGATGAAATTGAGCGCGAAGTCTGCAAACCACCAATGGCTGCAGGTGAGTTGGAGTTTGACCGAGACTCCTTGGCTCCCTCTGGTTTTTCGGCAAACCCCAAAGGCCGGTTACAGCTGTGGAGAATGCCAGACGATTTTGGCAACATTGCAAACGACCGGAAATACGTGATAGGTGTTGATATTGCAACAGGGACAGGTTCAAGCAACAGCGTGATGAGCGTTGCTGATTCCATGACCGGCGAAAAAGTGGCTGAGTTCTGTTGCCCAAATACAAGGCCAGAAGAACTTGGTCGTTATGCCGTTGCCCTTGGCCGGTATTTTCGAGATGCAAATGGTCGCGATGCTTACATGATTTGGGAAGCGCCCGGTCCCGGTCGTAACTTTGGTGATGTCGTTCTTGAAAGTGGTTACAGGAGTATTTACTACCGTGAACAAGAGAATCTCGTTACTAAAGTTGCGACCAAAACGCCGGGTTGGTGGCCCACAAAAGACTCCAAACGGGGTCTCTACGGCGACTATCGACGTGCTTTGCAATCAAAGACTTTCATCAATTATAGCCTCCCAGCTATCAGGGAAGCTCGCGAAATCATCTTCTCCGTCAACGGTGGAGTTACCCATTCAAGGTCTGTACGCAACTTCGATCCCAGCGGAGCTAGGGAAAATCATGGCGACAGGCCCACAGCTGATGCGCTGTGTTGTAGAGGTATCGGGAAAAGAAAAAACTCAACAACGCCGATAAACACAGTAGAAGTACCATATGGCTCCATGTTGCACCGTAGGAACGTGGCTAACAGCCGAAAACGCGATAAGAAGTGGTGGTAAAAATGGCATACCGTATGGACGGCGACAAAATTGCAAGACTTGCTGGAGCAGTCGAATACTCTCGCAGAAAAATGCAGCCCTTTAGAGAGAAAAGGCTGCAGGCTATTCGCCAGTACGTCGGTAGTAACTATGGCGATTACGGGCCGACCGAAAAAGTCCCCGTAAACCTGATGGAAATGGCTTTGTCAATTTACAAAAGGCAAGTTGCCGCTCGGTCACCCCAAGTCCTTGTGACCTCGGACAACCCAGCCGCCTCGCCCATCGCTAACAATTTCGAACTCGCCCTCAATATTCTTCTCAAAGAGATTGGATTCGAAGAAACTCTTCACAGGTGGGTTGTTGACGCCATGTTCGCCATGGGCATCATCAAGTGCGGAATCTCTCCCGACGCTAGTTCTGAAATCATGGGGTTCACTCATGATACTGGGCAACCTTTCGCAGATAACGTGGATCTTGAAGACTTTGTCTTTGATGTAGCGGCTAAACGATGGGATCAAATTCAGTTTTGTGGCAACAGATACTGTTTGCCCTATGAAGCTGTCATGGATTTGAACATCTTCGGCAAAAACGCTGACGTTCACCCAACTGGTCAGTTCCGGAACACCAACGAAGGTGGCGATGAAAGAGTAACGAGCCTGACTAACGAAGGCGAGTCGTATGGCAACGAGTCATACATGGACATGATTGAGCTTTGGGATCTTTGGCTTCCATACGAACAAGTTCTTGTAACCGTTCCAGCTTCGCCTGATGGCGGTTTTACGCAAACTGATGCTTACAGGGTAATTGAATGGACGGGACCAGAAGAAGGGCCGTATCACAGGCTTGGTTTCGGTGAAGTGCCGGGTAACATTCTTCCTACCTCGCCAGCAATGCAACTTATTGATTTGCATGACTTGTCAAACAGGGTGTTCCGTAAGCTTGGCAGGCAAACCGAAAGACAAAAGACACTTACAGTTGTTCAGTCTGGCGCAGAAGAAGACGGTCGCAGGGTTGGCATGGCAGATGATGGCGACATTATTCGCGCAGACCGCCCGGAATCCACCAAAGAGATCAGTTATGGCGGGGTAGATCAGAACTCCCTTGCGTTCTTTGTGCAGTTGAGGCAAATGTTCTCGTACATTGGCGGCAACCTTGACACCATGGGCGGTTTGGGCAAGGCGGCAGACACCGTTGGACAAGAAAAGCTGATTTCACAGTCTGCCAGCACAAAGATCTCGGATATGCAGGCAGCGGTTAGTTCTGGCGTCAAAGGAGTTGTGACATCGCTTGCAAAGTATCTGTACCACGACCCCGTGGCGTCTCCGCGCATCTACAAGAAGATCCCAAACACCGATATTACGGTCAAAGTCGAATTTGGCCCAGAAATGCGGGAAATTGACTTCATTGATTACGAAATTGACATTGCACCCTACTCAATGCAAAGTCGTAGCCCTGCAGAACGAGTCCAGACCGTGTCTCAGACAGTTGCAAACTTCATTATGCCAATGGCAGAAAACTTGCAAAGCATGGGTCTTACGTTCGACATGCCAGAATTCATCGAAACCGTTGCCAAGTACAGCAACACCCCAGAATTGCAGAACATTGTGCGCCCAATGACCCCTGATGAAGAAGACCGAATTAAAGAGGCTTCTGAAATGATGGGAGTTACGAAGGCTGGGTCAGTCAAACCGGCCCAAACAACTAGGCGTTACGTCAGGGAGAATGTTGCTTCAGGCATGAGCAACCCTGCAAGAGATGACGCAATGACTAGGATGCTTATGGGTGCTGGGAACCAGCAGTCAGAAGCACAGCAAATGCAAGGAATGGAATAGATGCCGACATATATCTACGAAGACCCACAAGACAAACAAATCACGTCAATTTTTATGACCATTTCTGAAATGGAAAAGCGCTCTGCATCCGATATGTCAATTGAGCTAGATGGTGTTCATTTGGTACGGAGGCTTGATTTGGAAATTGCAGGGTCGATTGGTGGTACTTGCTCGGCGTGGCCCTTAAAAAGTGACGCAGCAGGTGTTCACCCTGACCAAACGGGTGAATTTGCAAAAGACAGCGTAAGAAGAGGCGTGCCTACGCAGTTTGATGGATCAACCGGGCAAGCAATATTTACTAGCCGACAGCACCGTGCTGAATACCTAAAGGCTTACGGAATGTTTGACAAGAATGGTGGATACGGCGATGGCTGAAGAAAAGAACGAAGAAAACGAAGAGAAGGTTGAAGAGTACAGCGGCCCATTCAAGGAGATGAATTTTGATGAGCCGAATGAAGAAGATTTATACGGCATTCCCGCCGAAGCCACAGACAAATCAGAAGCAGAGAACGAAGAGGGGGAGAACCCCCAAGTTTACGATCCTGACGACCCAGACCGAGTCGAAGAAGCTGAAGCGGCTGTCCCCCAAGAAGTGGTGGACGTGCCTGAAGGACTTCAGAGCGAACTAGTAGAGCTTGCAAAAAAACAGGGTCTTGACGAAGAAGAAATCAACCGCATTGGTGACCCCGATGCGTTAGACGTTATTGTTTCCGCACTTCAAAAACGCGCTGTCGATGCTATTGCCGAAGACGCAGAAGAACAGAAGAGCGATGCGGTTGTTCAAGATGTTGAACAATCAAGAGAGCAGTTGACTGCAATTGAAGAAATGAATCCAGAGGATCATTTCGACCCAGTTGCTGCAAAAGCAATTAAGGCGTTGAAAGGTGAGCTTGACCGCATGCGCGGCGAACTCGCCAACATTGGAGGGGTTGCAATTGCAGCCCAGTCTGAACAAGACCTCTCGGTTATTTCAAAACAATACCCAGAGATCCTTGGTGATGGCCCCACTAAGAACCTTGTGCCACATTCAGACTTTGTCCGCAATCGAACACGGCTTCTTGATGAAGTCAGTGTTCTGAGAGCAGGATACCGAGCTGCAAACAAAGCAGTCCCCGAAGACAACGACTTGTTTGCTAAGGCATTCCAAAGCGTTTTTGGAACCAAAATCAATGAAATCGAACGGCAAAGATTTTCCAAGAAAGTCCAAGCACGCGAAAAGCAGTTCATTTCAAGAGCCACTAACAACCGGAACCTACCCAAGAAGGGCCGAGATAGGGCTGTTGCAAATGTCGCTGCAATGATGCGTGACAAAGGCATGTTGGACGTTGAAGCTGATTCGTTTGAATAATGAATGGATTGAACTATGGCCTCTCTTCAGGCATCAGACATTGCTGATCTGATTACAACGACCCAGAAGGATCTGGGACGTATGAAGTGGACCGACATCTCCTACTCGTTGCAGGAGCACGTCGCCCTTCCCATGATTCTTCAGAAGGAAAAGGTTTCCTACCAGTCTGGTAATTCCCTTCAGTGGAACGTCCAGACCGGAACCAGTGGCGCAGCCAAGGACACGGGTCTTTACGCTGTCGATAACGTGAACGTCACCGATGTCATGCAGACTGCAACGGCACCTTGGCGACACATGACCACGAACTACGCGATTGAACGTCGCGAAATTGCAATGAACCGGACCCCGGCGCAGATCGTTGATCTCGTCAAGATCCGTCGTCACGACGCAATGAGTTCGCTGGCTACTCACATGGAGCAGAGGTTCTGGGGCGCACCCGGTGCTTCTGATACCGATCGCCTTTATGGCATTCCGTACTGGGTGACCTACGGGTCCGGCTCCGCTGCAGGTGGCTTCTCTGGCGGCGACCCGGCCTACACCTCTGAAGGTACTGGCGCAGGTGGTCTTGCATCCGCAACTTACGGTAACTGGCAGAACTGGGTTTCGACCTACGTTTCCGTCACTTCGGATGACCTTGTCCGCCGTTGGCGCAAGGCTGCAACCTTTACCAACTTCAAGCCCCCGTCACCCCACCCCGACTACATGGGTGGTGCTGGCAACTACGGCTTCTACACCAACTACAACGTCATTGGTCCTCTCGAAGAGCTTCTTGAGGCTCAGAACGAGAACCTCGGCAACGACGTTGCGTCCAAGGATGGTCAGCTTCTCTTCCGTCGTACCCCCGTCATGTGGGTGCCGCAGCTTGAGAACGCAACTGGTGATCCGGTCTACGGCATCAACTGGGCTTCGCTTCGTCCGGCATTCCTCGCAGGTGAATACCTCCGAGAAGAAGGTCCGGCCAAGGCTTCGAACCAGCACACCGTGTTCCTCAGCCACGTTGACCTGACCATGAACATGCTTTGTTACAACCGCCGTGCGAACTTCCTGCTCGCCACTGGTTCTGACATTACCTAATCAGTAGGAAGGAACACACAAATGAGTTCATACGTTGAATATCGTGACGCGACTGACACAGCCGCGTCTCCCAGCCCGATTATTTGGGCAGACTGCTCTGTTCGTGATTTCATGGAACGAGGTACTGGCTACTTCTTTCAGGACGATTTCCTTGTCGTTCCGGAACCTGTGACCAATGTTGCTGAAACTGCCGCTCAGGTAGGTAACTATCAGACTTTCACTGGCGCGGATTCAGTAATCACTGGCATTGCCGGTACTGGCGGAGAAATCTTCATCAACGCTTCAGCCTCTAATGTTGGATGCGGCATTCGCGGCGGCGGTGCACCGTTTACCCTTGCTGCTGGTGCAAAAAAGCTTTGGTTCGAAGCGCGAGTCAAGTTTGGAACAATCGATGACAGCCAGAACGGTGCCTTTATTGGACTGTACGAAGATGTTGCAATGACTAACACCGTTCCAATTGCCGCTGCTGGGACGTTGGCTGACGAAAACTTTGTTGGATTCCACCGCCTTGAAAGCGACGGAGACAAGTTGGATGTTGTCCACAAGAAGGATGGTGTTACGCAGGTTAGCGTGGCGGATCAGGTTACCCTGACTGCTGACACCTACGTCAAGATTGGAATGAAGTTTGCAGACGACTCTATGGAGTTTTATGCAGACGGTGTTCTTCTGACGACCATTGCCAACACCGCAACGTCGTTCCCGTCAGACATCAATCTCGGAATCATGTTTACAACGCTCGGTGCTGCTGCAGAAGACACTGGAGTCACCATGGACTGGTGGCGCGTGGCACAGGCCCGTTAATAGACTTCTTTTCCCCTTCGCGACCCCCGCGCCTTATCTTCTAGGCGCGGGGGTCTTTTACATACCCTGCAAGTAGTTACCTACTTGCCGGTGCGACGAGTCGGTTTTGTTGTCAACAGGGTCAGACATGACACGCGGCATGGGGCGCGGTGGTTCTAGGAACTTGTCCAACATCATGTCAAAAATGTCTACCGCTTTGACCCCACGGTTTTTTGCAAGCAACTTTACCGCTGCGTAAGTTTCTTCACGTACTCGGACACTAACCGTTTCTGCTTTTCGTCTCATCTTTCGCTTTCACCATATTTTCTGTTCATGTACCTTTGCACGCCCTTGGATGCGTTGTCCAAACGTCGTTCTGATACGGGTTGCTTGCGTGCTTCCTTCTTGTTTTGGGCACGTCGCAAAGCCTGAGCGTATACAACCTTCAATTCAGGGTACATCGCATTGTGAAAGTCTCGTATTTCCTTTGCGGTCTCTTTGTCCTTGATCGCAATATACGTAGCCATTTCATCCAAAGTACCGTCAATCAAAGCAGCAACCGCTTGCTGGTGCGCCCACTGTCCAGCCACCTCTGTTTCTGTCATAGTTCTGAACCCACACATTTTCCTAAACTGCACGCCAACAGTCATGTCGAATTGGAATTCACCTTGGCTGTTGAAATACGGGCGGCCAGAAGCTTCCATTTCTTGCGTTGCATCAAGGTAATCGGCCATACTGTTCCACGCGTCAGGCATAAACCTAATTGGATTCAAAGCCGGAGACGTATCAAGCACGCTTTTAAATATGCGTTCAGTAGTTCCCATAGGAACGGTGGTTTTTTCAGTCAAATCTGTAGCAAGGCGGATTGCGCTTGTTCCTGCTGGGCCAAGAAACTGGTTGCCAAGGACTTCACCGAAGTTTCTGCCGTAAGGCCTGTCAAACAAGGCAACAGAGCCACTTACATCTACGTCTAGAAGTCCCGCAAAGACGCCATGGGCTACAGAGTTTGCAACACCTCGTGACCCAGTAGCATCCTCAAGCCACGCACGAACTTCTTCAACGTCGTCTCGCCCGGTTGGGGTGCCGTACCGAGCACACTGTTCGGGAAACGCCTTGCAAAAGCCCGCTTTCCCGATTTCGTACAAAGCCAAAGGAACCAAGCCTCGCAGGCCGCCAAGCAAAAACTGCATAGTGGCAAACCTAGTAAACGCTCCATATCCTGTAGTTGCGTAAACATCTTTTTGCATTCCTCGGTGATACATGGCGTAAGCCAGCTGGACTTGATTAATCAAAAATCGTTTGAACTGGAATGCCGTAGCTCCAATCGGGCTTCGCAAGAATACAGGTTGCGTTGTTCGGGTAAATGCGTACTGCGTCATAACTACGCCACGCACCATTGCAAACTCCGCTGCCTGCTGCTCAGACATTCCCAAATTACGAACAGCGTGGTCATACATTGCAAGGAACGAAAAGTTCTGGTTTCTGACTTCTGAACGGACTTCATAGGGCACGCCGTTTAGAACCTTGCGGCCTACTCTTTGCAAACTACGGACAGCGCGAGTGCTTGCAATTCCGCCGCCCATAGGGGCGTCTTGGTACATACTTGCATCGGGCGAAGGGCCGTACTTTTTCAAAATCCTTCGGCCTTCTTTGCTGTTATACAAACGAACCGCACGCAACATGCCAAGCTCGCCAACCAAAGGCCAGACCGTTTGCATAATCTGGAAAGAGTTAATGAAATGCTGTCGGACTGTTTTGAGTTTTGTCAGGTAGTGGAAGGTTCTAAGTTTGTGTGCAAACCGGCGCAACGGCCTGTGGCCCAAAGCGCGGTCTGTTCTAAGAGCGCGGAACAGAGCGTTTGGCCTATCTCCAGTGCCGCCAAAAATGCCCTCAAGCGAACTATCAAACCATTTTTCAACCGGACCTACATTTCGATCACTGGCGGGGTAGATAATGTAGTCGGCAAGGTTTTCGTAAGTGTCTGCCCATTTGTACAAACCCTGCTTGCGCAAAGCCTCGGTTCGCGGGAAAACTATCTTTCGGATGTCCTGAGCCAACATATAGCGGCGGAAGCCGCGCCGCTGCAATTGCCACACACGCCAAAAATCAGTGCTGTACCCTTTCGCACCCGTGCGCTCCATCATAGCTGCGTAAAACGGGTTCTTTGCGCCCTTAGTGCCAACTATGCCCCGGGTGGCGTCGAATATCTCTTGACTTGTAAGGCCACCAGCTTCACGCAGTTCATTTAGCAAAGCTGCGTGTTGTCTACTACTAAGCCTAACGGCAACGTCGCTAGGAACCTGCACGCTTGGCAAGGCAACCAAAATGACATTACCGTCTTTGTCTTTAAGAGCGTCGTCGTTCTTTTGGTTGTCTTTTCGGATGTCCAGCATCTGTTGAGCAGCGTCAGCTTGCGAATCTGCTGCTCCTTGCCTGACCAAAGCTATGTACTGTGCTTGATGGTGCGACACTCCCTGCAATCTGGCTTTTTCGTATTTGACCATATCAAGATAGCCAACGTCGTAAGAACCAAAGAAGGCGTGATGAATGTGTTCGTACTGGTATCCCCAGTCGTCAGTGTATGCAAGCTCTGCAAGCGCTCGACCAGCAGTATTGTCAGCATCATCCTTCAACAACCTGTTGCCTTCAGAATCAATGATGTACGTTCTTGTCTTGCTTGGGTCACTGCGACGAGGAAGCCTCTTTAGCTGCCATGGGGTTTCGCCCTTTGGCAACAGATCGTTTGCTTGGTCAACGATGTCTTGCATGGTTCCATAAGTAGACGATCGTATGATTACGTCGCGCTTTGTTTGCAACAAACTTCGGCGCATATCTTCACCGCGAGCTTTAAAGTGCGCGAGAGTCCGCCTTACAGGCGCAGGCAAATCCTTTGTTTTGGGGTGCGTGTCTACGTCTTCAGGAGCCACCTTCACTTTGTCCATAAGCTCGAAGAACAAAGCACCATTGTCTGCCCGAAACTCCTTGGGCAAAGAATCGTAATAGCGGCTGTCAGCATCATCTTGTTCAAGCTCGTAGCGGCGATTGCGCATTTCAGCGTAAACCATTTTTACCGCTATTTCTTTGACCAAAGCGTTAGTGCTGTTCGTTGCGGTAAACAGGATGTTGTTCAGCCAGTTGTTACGGCCCTTTAGGTCTTCTGGGTTTTCGCCAACAAAGAATGTGTCTGGGTAATCTGATTTGTCTGAAGTGTCAGTAGCCAAAAGCCTTCCAACTGTCGATCTCAAATCCTTAGCAGCTGTAGTGTCTGGCAAGTTTTCTGGGAACTGCCCTTCCTCTGAAACCTCGTCGTAGCTTTGTCCGTCTTCGTTTGTAGGCGCAGGGCTGAAATTAACCGTGTAGGCACCACTGTTGGAATCTTCCACGTCTTTAACTGCTTGTTCATCTACAGTGTAGATGTCAAGCGGAGCGCCCTTGGAAGAATCAAACACGCTATCAAGCAGGCCATGGTCTGTTGACCCTTGGGCAAGTCTTGTCCCATACCCGTTTTTCTGCATGAACTTGTGCATCAAACTAAGGCGTTTGTTTTGCGGCCCCTTTAGGTTGCTGTGCGTGTAAAGTTTTCGGCCTTTACTGGTTACAACAGGCTTTGCCATGGCAACGCCAGAAGTTGGGCCGGAGTCTGCAGAGTTCAAAGAATTTGCTATTTCAGAGATAAAGAGATCCGAAACAGTATTGCCGTGTCCCTTCTCCAAACCCAAGGTTGCGTTTCGATTTGCAAAAGCTCTTGCTATCTGCGCTCTATTAACTTTGCCATCCTCTGTTCTAGGGACAACAATAGATCCCGATTTATTATTTGGATCTCCCCACTTGGGCGTAAGAAAAGCGTCTTCTGTTTTACCGGATATCAAGCCACGTTTGAGCTTCCCTTCACGTTTGGCCTCTTGCAACGACTTAACAGCATCTGTTTCTATTTTGTCAAGGCTGCTTTCGTCGGCTGGATTGCCTTCATAAAAAGCAAAAGTCAGAACTTCAGTGTCTGGGTTGTATTCGTATGCAACAGGCTGTGGAGCTATGGGGTAAGACCATTGCTCGTCAAGAGTTTCCCCGTGTGCAAACGCAATGCGGTCTACCCCTTTTTGTACTGCAATTTTGATTAGCTGCTTGCCAATGAGATCAGTGATGCCCCTTGCGTGGTGTTCAGCGTCCAAGAGGGGCAACTGCCCAACAGGCCGCATCGCTCCCTTGGGAAGTTGACGGCCTTGCGCTTCACGAGTGCTGACAAGTTCTTTGCCAAGCACCCAAACAAGTTGGTCAAGCACATTTGCTACTTCGTTGCTTGAAGAAACAGGAAGCGTTTTGCCTTCGTTTTCTCCAATAACAAAATCAATCAACGTGTAACCAAACGTGATGCCAAAATCATTTTCTCGCGAAGATTCGTCAGGCTCTATGTAATCTTGTATCAACTTGGCTTCGTCTGGCCTTAGAGAAAAGGTTTTGCCGTTTTCAAGGTTGACAAACTGAACCCCGTTGTCTTCGTGTGTAACCCGAACCTTTTTCTTGTCTACAAGAGCAGCGCGGACATTGCCATCAACTTTTCTTGGCTGCACGCCGTAAAGCATGCTATCCACTTGGTAGTCGCTTTGAATCTCGCCAACAAACATAACCGTATTGCCGTCAGGGTCTGTTCTGATGTCGTAGCGCATGTGGCCCGCAAGATTGACGCCGGGTACCTCGACGGGAAATTTCAAATCAAGGTCAGTTTGCACCAAACTTCTTTCAAGACCAGCAACGTCGCTTGTTTTGTATTTGTTGAAGTGTTGGGCTTGGTAAAACCCAAGCGAACCTATCCCAGCTGTAACAAAAGTTACTTCAGCGTAATCGCGAGGGTTTGCAGTAGGTGGTTGCGTGTTGCTTGCAAACCAATGTTCCGCGTAATTCGTAGGGATGACATTGGTGCCAAAGGTGTCATCTGCGGAGAAAGCAGATTGCAGCACTCGCAAAGGGGACTCATTACTGTCTAGGCTTCTTGTGTTTGAACCAATGCCTCCATAAAACATATTTCTTTTTAGGTCAACTTCTGTGGTTGCTTTGTAAGTGTCCTTTGCAAGAATTGTGATACCGCTGTCTTTTGCCGACAAAGTGAGATCAACCATATCACGGTCTTGTTTCGGCCCAAACTGAGGAATGAAATCCGCTCCAGCGGAAGACAGGTTGATTCTTACCAACAACGGAGTGTTGGTTCCTGCGTCCTGATATTCGGTGTTTCGCATCTTTTCTAGAGCAAGTTCACCGAGCGTAACCGCGCTGCCGTATTCATTAAAGATTTCGCTTTGCGTGTCTGGGTCGGGTTGCAAAACCACCATGTTTGGACCCAAGAGATCAACAAGTGCTTCTATGCTTAAAGGGTCGTACTGTTCGGAGTATGACAAATTGCCATCTTGGTTGATTGGAAGCTCTTCGTACTCGCTAAACCCGCTGTCGCTGTCGTCTGGTACACGCACTTCAAAAACGTGTTGAAGGCCATAGTTGAACACTGCGTCACGGGTGCGATCAAACGTGAGTCGAAATTGAGGTGCTTTTATTGAAGACGAAACGCGCAACTCGTAGTTAGTTGCGCCGGGGAATGTCCTTTGAACTGCGTGGAGTATTCCTTTGTTGCTCAAAGAGCGTTCTACATATTCGCTAGAAATGATCCAAGAAACGTATTTACCGGCAAGCATTTGGGCAAGCGCAGAAGGTTCGCGTTGCCAAAACTTATCATTGTCGGTAGTTACCGAAATAGATCCAAGATACAACGAATCGTCAATGTTACCTGCCGCAAGTTCGCTGGAAGACTTGGTTCCTACGTACTGCCTAATAACTGGGGATGACGCGTTGAAGAACGCTTCAAGCTCTGCGGCTGTGGCGGTAACCTTTTTGGGTGTAGTGCCATTGTTATCATCAGTTCTTCGTGCAGTAATCTCTGCAACAAAACTATCCCAGTTGCGCCAATCTGCCTCTTGCGACAATGAAGGAGAATTAGAACGGAACGTGCGCGTAAATTCTTCAAGGGCAAGTCTTCCTGACTTGGGCAGCTTTTCCCTTGTGTACCTTACTAGCGCGGGTTCCATTTTTCGCAACACTGGCAAGTCTTCTGCTGGCTTGAAGCTTGTTCTGTTTACGTTGTTTGGGCCGTAGAAAGAAAGCCGTTCAGTTTGTTTCAGGTCAGCAAAGATGTTTTTAAGTGTTTTTGCTGCCTCAACCTTCTGGCGTACAGAAAAATCATTGTCAGCTTGCTTGCTTAATCGCTCAAGCAAATCAAACTGCTTTTTACCCAGACGTTGTTCCAAAGACTTTCGGAGTTTCAAGACTTCAAGCAACTTCTGAATGAACCGCAGGAAAGCTCCCGGTTCTGTGCGCAACAGTTCATTAATTACCGCTTCATCAGCACCGATAAACTCCAAGATGCTTTCAGCAACAAGAGCAGGCAACTCCATTGCAACTCGGAAATCGTCCATTTCCAGTTCCGGCATTCCTTGCGATTTTCTTATCGCGTTCGATCGCGCAAGCCCCTTGGAATACCTTTCCAGCATTCGCATGGTCGCTTCAGGCGCGATTGACGCAAGGGCTTTGAACAATCTTGTTACATCACCAGCATCCGCTTCCTTTTGCCACGTATGAACCAATTCGTGCAAAAGAATTTTTTGCATCGTGTTGCGGTCGGAAACCTCTGCTGAAACAGCCACAACAGATGGATAAGATTGCTCACCACTAAGGGTTTGTTTGCCACCGCTAAAAAACAAAACCCTTACGCCGCGCTCTGCTGCGTAATCCCTAGCCTCTTCTTGTTCCGCCGTAGTTGCTTCAGTGGTTAGGTTGACATCAACCCCTTCGGTCTGCATAAGCGTCAGGGCAGACCCCAACAAGTGCAAGTCTTCGTCAGACAGTGCGTCAAGGCCAGCAAGAGTAACCCCATGTCGCTTGTATCGCCGCTGCTTGTCAGGGCTTAGAAGATTTGCTTGTTCACTTCCCGGTATAGACATAATGTCAATTACCACGTCAGCAACACCGGGAACGAGTTGCTCAAGCTTGTCCAAAATGCTTCGGTCAGTAAGATCCAACTCTTCAACAGGCTGCGAACCGTCTGCAGGTGAAGCACCAAAAATTGCTTCCCTTAACTTCCGTGCGTGTGATTTTTCAGACTGTGCAGACTGCGCCACCTTCAAAACAGACCTGTAGGTGCTTTGCACGTTTTGCAAAAGGTTTTGGCGCAACGAAGACTTGTCGGGCGCAGGCGCGTTCTCTGCGGCTTTTTCTTTTACCTCTTCCGCGAACTCTGTAGCTTCTGTGTCGCCTGCTTCTGGCTCGATCGGGTCTGCAGGTTGTTTTGCAACAATAGGCTCTGTCTCAGCTTCAGTTGCTTTTGTAGACTCTTGTTCGGTGATCTGCTTCTCAACACCGATTTCTACCAACGTGCCTGCGGAATCTTGCGGTGCCGTTTCTGTTGCGACAGGTGCGGCTTCAGCTTGGGCTTCTTGAGTAACACCGGGTTCTGGTAGTGATTTAATTGCGACCTGCGTAGCGGCCCAGAACCGAGCACGGTTAGCACCACTGTTACTCTTATGCTTGCGGTTAAACAGCGTTTCCATTTCCGAACGTGAAGGCGGACTTGACGCTTCTGCAATGCTTTGTGCCAATTCTGGGTTGTCGAGAACCCATTCACGAAGTTCCATGTTTGCCAACGGGTCGCCACCCGCAAACGCGACATCAGCACCGAGGGTTCCTCGGGCATCCTCTCGAAGTTGTCTCTTGTCAGTTACAGCGGGCTTTTCTCCCAACGTCTGACTGACTACTGGTGCTTTGGCTGGTTCAACTTGCTGCAAAGATTGCAAGTCTGCTTCTTCAAGGCTCATGCCATGCCTGCGCATAAGGATAATTCGCGCTTCAGCTGGCGACAAGACACGCTCTACATAACTGGTGCCGTCTATGCCTGTTTCTGTAATTGCAATTTCAGGTGCAGTTTCGTCTCCAACGCCGCTTTCGCTATCTGTTTTGCTTGATGCAACTTTGGCAAGCTCTTGATCCGTGAGGTTGTCAAAAACAGAAGCTTCTACGTTGTCTACAAATTCAATTGCAAGCTGATGATTCTCTGCCCGCTTCTTCTTTGCATTGAGGCTAATTTCTCCTATGGCCTTGAGAACTTCCTCTTTAGTTGGTTTGGGTTCTGCAACTCCAGCAATAGCCCCAGCGGTGCCGTCCATCAAAGCACCTACACCAGCAATAAGACTAATTTGATACCAAGTGTCAGGGTCACCTTCGATCAACTGGTCCAACATTGACTCTTCGTCGCGAGAATACGAAATGAGCGCGTCAGCAATGACCTCTTCGCCAACTTCTTGCACGCCACCGGTTACTGCGGCAATTACACCCTTTCTTGCAATTCGAGCAGCCGCATGCGTTATGTGCTTCCCAAGACCGGGGATCTTTTCAAGAATGATTTTCCCGGCTACGTATTCGGTTGACGCGGTTACCGCATAGGCAGTTATTGCTTCAATTTGAGCTTGCGCCAAGGCCTGATCTGTGGTGTAACCAAGATCAGTCCAATACTCATAGCCGTCTACCATTGCGCGGCCAGCAACCTCTTGTGCGCTGGTTACTGCTGCACCCGCTGCACGCAACTTTGCCTGTCTTTTGATTGCTTTTTTGACTGCCGCTGCAGTCATCTTTCTAGAGCCACCCTGCACCACGACACTTGATCCGCCCGTCGCAAAGGCAATAGCCAACTCAAAGATTGTTTGTGGTGCTTCGCGTGCTGCCTCAACCAGAAGGTCTGATATGTAACCATGTTCAGCTATTGAGTCCTGCGATTCGGCGGTGTACCCAAGGAACTGTTGATTATAGTTAGCAGACAGAGCAGATTGAATCATGAGGTCTGGGTCCAATATTTTGGCTCCATCCAACCCCACGAGGTTCATTGCTGAAATAGCCCCAGAGGTCACAAGAGCACCTGAGCCTCTTGTGGTAACCGTCATCTCACGAAGGCCGTCCATGACCGCTTCAGCCATGCGCGTACCAGTATTGCCCTCGTTTGCCTTCAGAAAGCCGGAGAGGTCGCGTGCGCCCTTCCCTGATGCCATATCCCTGACTGCCGCCTCAGACGAAGCAATGGCCTCAGAGACGTACCTGTTGGCCTCCTCGGAACCTGCGCCTTCAGCACCCGTAGCCATTTCCCAAAGACCGATTACGGCTTCGCTCATGTAAGCGGTGTTTCCGATCGCCCACCCCTTAAAATCTCCAGTAAAAAGGGATCCCCATGCGCCAGCCCACGATTGGAAAGTTCGCGATGCAACTTCCCCTACACCGGGTGTAGTAAGAAAATCACCATCTGGACCCGGGGCAACGTACCGACGCCCAAACGGCGTTTCGATGCCTTCTTGGCGCTTCTTTTCCAACTGCTCAAAATCAACCAAAGTGGGGGTTTTTCCCTTTGGCGGGGTCATCATGCTGCGTTGAGATGCTGATATTCTTGCAAATGGGTCCGCAGGAGCGTCTAGGGCAGGGTCTGAATCCTGACCGCGTTTTCTGGCTTTTGTAAATCTTTCTTCAAATGCCTTCTCAAACTCCTTGGGGTCCACACCTTCGGGCACAGGAGGCAGAACGCGGCCCATAGGGCCACCTCCCATCTCTGCCCGCTGGGCCTCAAGCATCTCAGCAGTGCGCTCAGGCAGGTCTACGGGACTCTGGGCATATTCAACTGGCGTTAGATCGGTCTTGTCGCCGCGCTCACGCTGTTTGCGGATCGCTTCTGTGCCAGACATTGGCTTGGGCTGTGCGGGTGGCGGTGGAGCTTCGTCTTCTACTGGACGTTCGAAGCCACCTTGTTGCATCACCACGTTTCGATAAGAACGGACTCTTTGGTGATACATCGAGTCATCAGGGGTAATGCCGGGGAACCTAGTTTCAACCATAACTAGGGCTTTTTCCAAAGCGTCTTTTTTGGCGCGTTGATAGTCGATATCAACCTTTTGCCGTGTTCTTATTTGTTCTGGTGTCTCCGAAGGAGCAGCAGGGGGTTCTGCATCAACACGCACTGGCTCAGGCAGCGGCGGTTCCGGAATTCCGGAAACTACAGGGGCTGGCCCGGGTGTAATTTTTGCTTTGGGTTCGGGAGCAAACTTCTTAGCAAGAAGGTTGTCAAAAAGGTCTTGTTCGTTCATCGCAACTCAGTTCAGTTAGCGGAATTATTTTTGTGGGCCAGAGTAGCCCATGTACTTGGTGTAGGCGTCAAAGATTTCTTCGAAGTGTTGTGATTCGTCAAAAAAGTCTGCGGGGTAAAGCTCAACTAGCTGAGACATAATTGTCCTAGCGTCTTCTGGGGTGTATTCGCCGCGCTGGCTTCCCTTGCTTGCAACACTTGCAAGAACGCGACCAGATTTGGGGTTGTAGTAAGCAAAGTTGGGGTAAAGGTCTGGCGAAATGCGCATAAGCTCACTTGAGTTTCTAATTACAGGCAAAGACTTTCCGTAAAAAGCACTACCGCGCTGTGTAATAGTAAACGCTTCAAAACCAATCTCTTCGCCCGCATCTGTCGTATACGTAACTATGTCATGCCCTTCAGCAATTCTGGGCGTAAACGAAGCAACAGAGTTTCGGTAGGGTGCGCTGCGCTCTTGATTTTCGATGTCTCGTTGGCGTGTTAGCTCTTTGGCTTCTTCTCTAACGCGCAAAGCAAGGTTGATTCGTTTTCTTCGGTCAAGCCGACCTTCTTCTGAATCAGGGTCTACTGGAACATCAAGAAGAGTTGATTGCGCTCTCGACGGGATAGAAAGTGTGTTTTCGCGTAACTCAGTAAGAGCTTCTTCTACGCCTTGCCCACTAAGAACCATATCTTCTGTCACTTCAAAAACTTCATCATTAGCACCTGCGTGAACTCGCAGTTCAGCAAGCGCACTTGGCAGATAGTCTGTGCGGTATGTATCCCAAGTAGTGCGTTGTGCATCCATGATCGAAGTGTAGTTTTCGTTGACAAACTTAACGCGTGCAGCTTCTTCTTCTTCACGTTGCTGCAAGGCAGCTTCGTTGGGTGGCGGTGCCCCGGTTTTCTTAACAGACACAATGTCAGAATTTGGAGCAAAGTACGGTGTTCCCTTGTGTAGCATTCCAACCTGAACTGAATTAACAGGTGCCGGGTACACAACGCCATTCAAAGCCCTTGTGGGTATGCGTGGTCCTGATGGTCCTGCGCCTTCAACTCTTGCAAACGGCACACCCTCACTGCTTCCATAAACCAGACCGCCTGTTGGATTGCTAAATTCCAAACTAGACATATCTATTGGTGCTGGGCCTGCAGTTGTTCCGTCAATAACTTGAGCAACAGCTTCTCTTTTTCTAAATTCAGCATCAAAAATGCGAGAGAACTGTTCTGGGGTTACTTCAATGCCTTCGGCAGTTTGCTTGTCAGCTATAGCTTGCGCAGACTTGTAAGCACCTTCATAATCACGCACGTTGTCGGCAGCGTCTTTTTTGGCTTGTGCGGCGTCTGCGCGTTCTTGCGCCATGGCTTGCGACTCAAGCTGCTCTGCAATGTTCCCCATGTCTGGGATTGCAGCAGCAAGTCGGCTTTGCCGTTCCGCAACACTGCGAACCGCTTGCTTGCGCTCGTTCTCCGTGAGCGAAGTATCTTGTTCAATAGCTTTGCGATCAGCTTCAATTTGGTTGTAAAGCTTCGTAAACTGTCGAGCTTCTGGCGTTTGCAACTTTGCAATAGCGTCAGTTGTGTTGCCGAGAACATCTATTGCTGTTTTGTTAGCAATAGGGTCATCCAAGATAGATTGCCACTGGTCAGGGTTGAAACCCATATTACGGTCTGACGTAATAAACTGTTTCTGGGTTCCATCTACAAAGCCTATGTCTGTAGAAAACTCTCCCTTTTTGCCACCAATGTTAACGGGAAAGGTTCTAGGTGGTTGACCTGTGGGTGGCTGGCCTGTGGGTGGCTGGCCCATGCGATTGTTGTACTTTGCAAACTTCTCTTGTCGTATCTCTTCTCTGCGGTCGTCTAGAGCGTGGCGTTCGTTTAATACTCGAAAATAGTTGCGGGACTTATCGCCAAGCTCTTGTGAGCGTGCGCGGTTCTCTTCTATGCGCCTTCGATATTCTTCAGCGCGCAGTCTTGTGTCTTTTTGGGTAGAAGATTCGTCAGCTTCGGCTAGTCTTGTGTCTTTTTGGGTAGAAGATTCGTCAGCTTCGGCGTTTTCTTTTCCCGCACGCGCTTCTTTTTCCGCACGCGCTTCTTCGGCCCAACTATAATGTCCCTTATAGTTGCGAGAATAATAATCTGGGTTAGTCTTATCGGAGATATGACCGACACCGGCGCGGCCAGCCGGTCCGCCGGTGTCGGGATCTATTATTGATTCAAACCGCGCTGTGCTATGACCAGCTACTCCTTGAGCCTTTTGCTCTTCAGTTAGATACTGTTGAGCCTTCTCATTGATTGCGCGGTTTTCTGCAATTCTTGCTTTGGCATACGGGTTGTCGCCCACCATCAGTTCACGCGTCAAATTTTCTTGCAGCCTGCGGAGGTCTGCATCAGGGTCGCCAGTGATATACGGGTTGTACTGTAGTTTGTCTTTTTGCAACGCATTGGCTGGCTTGGGATTGGCTGGCTTGCCAAACAAACTAGACACCTCTATTGGTGTAAAGGATAAAGTGTTTTCTTTATCGGGGGGGAGGCCTTTGCCAAAGTGATAGTTATGGGAATAAATATCTGGGTCTTGCCTAACTTTGACTTTACCGTCTACACCTTTGGGGGCACCAGTGTCGGGATCTATGACCGATTCATACCTAAAACGATCTACAGAAGCTACGCCTAGATTTTTTTGCTCTTCAGTTAGATACTGTTGAGCCTTCTCATTGATTGCGCGGTTTTCTGCCATTCTTGCTTTGGCATACGGGTTGTCGCCCGTCATTTGTTCACCCGCTAAACGGGCATGCAGGTTTAGCATTTCTCTTCGAAGGTTGCCAGATTTGTAATACTTGTCGCTATCAAGTGTCATGATTAACCAATCAGGCTGTCAGCCATTTCTGTGCCGCCAGCAACAGGAAGCTGAAAGCCTGTGTTTTCTGTGTTCAAAAGTTTACGGAAATAACGCTGCATTTCGCTGCTGTTATTGTTAGCGACGGTCAACGTAAAGGTGTTTTCAATTTGGAAATCTGCCGACCCACGAACAAGTGCTACAGCAGGACCGCCTGCGTAAAGGCTTTTTGGTTCACAGAGAACCATTTCATCAACAATCAAAGATTTGCCAGTTTGCAAAGCAGTAGTCGTAAATTCAACAACAAGCCTTGCGTCTGTGCCAATGTCTTGCGTATCAGTTTGGAACGTGCTGGTAAAATGTACCCACGTTGAGTCGGTGATGTTAGTGACACCGAAATTCAGCGATTGTGTAGCTGTTGAAATTGCAGTAAAACTGCTGTTCTTAATGCCGCAAGTAAAGTTGCCCGCAGAAATAGTTCCGCTAGTAGAACGAATGCGGCACGAAAAAATGTATGTGCGATCAGGTTTTATCCGACCCAAAGTACCTGCAGCTTTTCCGAAATCTTGGTAGATGCGGTGTAGCTCATTTCCGTCCCCATTAAACTCCAATGAGTAATCGCCGTCTGGGGTGAAGTTAATATTCTTTTGTTCTACGGGGTTGCTTGAGCTGTCATGCCCGCCAGTGCCAAAACTTCCAGAAGCGCGGGTGCTGTTGTAAACCCATTGAATGGGTTGCGTAGCAGAAGACCACGTATCAAAGCCACTGTTGTCTAGTAGGTTTTTTGGGTATTGAGAATTAGTGTGGATAGAAGTAGCTGCAGAAACAACTTGACAAAGTGTGCTTGTACCGCTTCCCAAGGGCCAAGTGCCGTCGTAAGCAGAAACGCGCTCTTTGCCTGTCACTTTGAAGATTTCTTCACCGGGATTAGTTCCTGCTGCTTCATCTCTAACGCACTCAAACTTTATTGCCTCAACAAACATTCCTTGGTTGTTTTTTTGTGCGCTTGTAGCAAGACTAGACATAGGCATTAAAAGAGATTGCAAAAGAGTGCCGCCACCGCTCACAACAGATCCAGCCAGAGAAGCAGACACTGTGTTTGCTTCAATAAACAAAGTGTTTGTGCTTGATCCGGCAGCAAGGGTCTTTGTTGACCCGCTTTTCATGTCGTCTTTTAGAAGCTGCAAAGCGTGTTGAAAAGACCTTGGCTGCAAAAGCAATCCGTCTTTAACCGATTCCATTACAACGCGTTTTGCAAGGTTCGACAGCAAATCAAACCTTGAATACATTGGGCTTGCAAAACTATCGCGAACGCTACTTAGGTCAGAAACCTGCCACAACGAACCAACGTCATTAACAAAAACATCAAGAACGTCGTCAACTTCAGCCAAACAGGTTGCTTGAAAAGTTTCTGTGACTTTTGCTACCTCAAAGATTTTGCCCAAACGCACAAACAAACCGCCTGTGCCGGTGTAGTTAATAGCCATTAGAAACCCATCACGTTAAGTGTAATTTTGTTGTTTGCTTCCGCAACTGCCTCTAAGGACCAACCAGTTGGAACACGCACTGGGGAATTAGAAAAATCCATTACCCCAGTAGATTTAGATGCAACATCGGCGTACCACAGAATGTGTTCAGATTTAGTTGAGCTAGAACGCACAGCGGGGATCAAATACAGCACTACGTGATACGCAGCACTGGCATCAGAATTGGCAGCATGGACATATGAAATATACTTGTCAGGACCGAGATGCACTACTTGGCGTGTCGTTGAGAGCGGAAGTTGATTAACTACTGTGGACTTGGACATTTAATTACTTGTCTTGTTTGTTTTTCTTGCACTCTTTGCACGGCAAGGGGGCTAACTTGTTCAATTTCTTCTGGCGTTCTTTGCATGAACCACAAGGTTTTATGCCAAAAGTTTTTGTGGCCTTTGCAACAATGTCGCCTAACCCACGCACTTTGCCTTCATAGCTTGGACAAGACATACAATCGGTTATATTTGGCGATCCATTAAACAACCCAAGTTTACATTTTGAGTAAATTTCGTTTTCATTGCGTTCGCTGTGTTTGCAGACAAGCCTGCTGTTCATGGAAATTTCCTAAGTTGTTATTCCGGATGCATAAGCTTTTTGATACCAACAGCCCGGGCCACCCTGAAACATATCTCCCCCAGACTCCGTGCAACCAAAGTTGCCACCGTAGGTTCTGTTTCGCCATCCGTAATTTTCGTAAATGTAATTTGGGCCGACAAGGTTGCCGCCAGACAAATGTGGCTGCCCTTGAGAAATAGGCGTTGACGGACTAATAAAACTGCCGCATCCAAAACCACTACCAGAACTACCGCCGGATAGACTTGCTCCGTGAGGCATATCGCCTCCCCCACAGAATATTTGCCATAAATAGCCGTAGTAATCAAAAAGAGCCATGCCATCGCCAAAATCTATAGTTCCTGATGCGCCTACGTAGTCTTGTGCGGGGTGGTAAATATCAGATATGCCTGAGCAAGCTGCTCGCACATCAGTACCGGGTGGGCATACCCACTGTGTCTCTTGCAGCCACTCATTGACAGTGCCGCCGCCATCGTCGTCTGGAACAAACCTTACAGTTTGATAAACCACGCCGCCTTCGCAATAATTATTCAACCCATACGGCACAGAAATTGAACAATACCAATTCCCGCGTGCGCCAAAAGACGAAGTAGTTGTATTGCCTATGCAATCACCCGGAGTTCTAAGAAAAGTAGATGGGCTTGGCGTGCAACCCGGACAACCTGCTGCTGGCTGGCCTGTGCAACCCATGCGCCTCCACCCATCTCCCGGCGCACAGCCACCAACGTTTGGCGTTTGACCACTTGTTTGTGTTGTATCGCCAATACACTGGTAATCAATATACGTAATGGGAATCTGGCACTCTCCGTAGCCTTGGTAATTCCCTTTTACGTAACTGACGCCATCGTTTTCTTCTCGTTCACAATCAATGTATTCCATGCCCGGACTAGTCATGTTGTAACTTATAAATATGCTAACACCATCAGAACAGACTTGAGGTAAATCCGGGTTTTGAGGGTTTCCGGGTGCGCCGCAACTAACGCAAGATCCTAATTGTCCGCAAGATTGGCAATTAGGATCAACGCATTTCCATTTTGGATCTACTGGCGCTTTGGGAGAGCTGCAACTGCTGTTTGGAACTTTAGCCAGTAGGTTTGGGTCTGCCCAATACGGAACCGGAGGAGTACTAGCAACTGCACCACCACAATCCATGGCAGGGCCACCTTGGTTGCCTCCACTTTGGCAATACACCAACTGCCCGCATTCGTTTGTATCAATAAAGTCCGCTCGTCTACTAAACCCCATTTGATATTGGCATTTCCAAACTACTATGTCAGGGCGTATGCCGTAGCAACAATCTTCGGGGTCTTCGCAAGGAGTATCTACCGGGCAACACGAAGGATGATCGCATCCGCCGCCCCCTTCAGGTCCGATGACCAACGGTGCCAAGTCGTCCCAACTCGGGTATGTCGGCTGACAATCGTTAAGATTGTTACAGCGCAATGTGTAACAACATTTATTAATTTTGACTGTAATTCCGTCTTCAGACGCCGCGCATACAGCCCAGACACTTGCAGGGACATTGCAAACCCAGTTGTACGCTGGGCAAGCTATACCGTCATCGCATATACATGCCTGCAAAGACGCAACTCTGCATTGTATGCAATCACAAACAAAAGCCGACAGTTGATTGCTCATGCAAGTTCACCGTCTGGGTTTGGTTCGTTCGGATTAAGTTTGCGATACAACTCAATGCGGTCTTGATATGCGCGAGTATTTTTCTTCAACAGTTCATCAACGCGTTTTTGGCTTTCACTATCCACTGTTGTCATAATCTGTCCAGTTGCTTTTGTAAACTCAGGGTCTGGAGGATTGTCTGGATCAAAAGCAAGCCCTGCGTCTGAGCAACTTGGGCACACAGAAACTGGGCAAGAAAAGTAATACTCTGTTTGGTTTGTTATTGAGTTACTGTATGAACACATCATCACAACACCGCGCACAGGTTTAATCGTAAGTCCGCCTGTAAGACCATCCAAGCAACTCGCATCTAACCCCGGAGGAATGTTGCTTGCAGTCAAGCCAACTTCAAGAGTGTTAACCCCTCCCCTAAGATCGTCTGAATTACGGCCTCCTTCTTTTTGGGTTTCAGAAGAAGGTGCAACAGTTTCAAACCACTCGTAATTTGGGTGTACTCCGTCTACTATTTTTGCAGGAAAAACAGGAGCGCCTGCACCTGTTGGGTCAATTAGCTGCAAAGCAAAATACAACGACGGCAACAAACTGTTAATGGCTGAGACATCAGACGCAACCCCTCGCAACTTATTAGCAAACTCATCACTAAATGGTCGTAGCTTGCCTGTAAAAGTAGCGTCGTTTGTAAATGGCATAGATTATCTCAAAGTCCCAGCGAAGCTAATGAGGACCAACCGCCGTATATGTTTATGTTTTGTTTTTCCAAAGACAAGTGCCACTGTTTTGCGCCATCATCCCAATATGGCACTTGATGCAAAAACTCTGTTGGTGTTGCTGTGAATTCGTAATAACCAACGTATCGGGCAGCTACACCACTAGAAGTAACCGCAGAACCTTGGTCGGTCATTTGCACGCCATCAAACCGAACCTGCCCAGTTCGAAACCACAAATTGCCGCCAAAAGAAACACTGTTAGTGTTGGTCCCGCCAATGTTTCTAGCTTGCGTAAAAGGGTTTACTGTGTACGCAAACGGCACCTGCAACTTCACTTGCGGAATTTGTACAACACGCGAATAACTGTTTGGTGACGCACTACAGTCTTTTCTAGGTTGCCCGCCGCCACACTCTGCCGACTTTGGCATTATCATGCTGCCGCCGGGAATGGCGTAAGACCAAAAGTGGTTAAATTCACCCTCTCCTGATTCGGTGCCTGTGTCGTCGTCACCAAAACCTTCGCCTTTAGGGTCATCTTTGTCATCGTCGTCTTCTTCGGGAGTACCCTGTTTCCCATCTGTGTATACACGCATAGGCTCAAGCGATGTGCGCATTTGCAAGATGTCGCGAGCGTTGCTGCCGCCCCAGCCGCCAGATGCTATTCGAAAATAGTTGAGGGTTGCAATCCACTTGTCGCGCCCAACCTTGAGCACGTCAATAGTTTGCAAAGGAAGATCAACTTTTTCTGGATGCACAAGAGTTCCCCCAGCACTTTGCGCTCCAACTGAGTCATATCTTTCTGCAGTAGCAGTTTCCGCAGTAATAAAATCGATCAAAGATTGTTTGTTTTTAGGATTAAAGTAAACCATCTTTCGCACTGCTTTGTCGCGGCGAAAATCGTTTATAGAAGACGTGAGCTGTGACCCCTCGATGTCAGCAGCAACAAGTTTTGGGTCTGTTGGTTCTGCCATCAAGACATCCCGTCTTCTACAACGCGAAGTAACTCACTTACCGAGCTATTGATTTGCACGAGCGCCGTAAGCAATTGATCGTTTACATCAGATTGCTCTTGCACTACCCGTATAAGTTCTTGAACTGCTTCTGATGTTTGGTCTGCTGCCATTGTGTTTACTAACTAACTGTTGGGTTTTCTGTAATTTCATGTCGAACATTATGTGTGGTTGCAGTTGCAGAATAACTACGCAACACACCAGACAGTTGCCCTTTAATTACAAAATTGACATGCAACGCGTTTTGGCTCCAATCAATTTCGAATGTATGGTAAAGCATTTTGAACGACAACCAATGCTGTTTGTTGCCACTACTAGATCCGCGAGTGCCAAGACTAAGCGCAACTTCAAAAAGCCTGTTTGCGTCTTCTTGACCATCAGCATTGACAGCAAAATTGTTTTGAAAAAGCGCAAGCGTGCCATCAATTGGCAACTCACCACGCAGCGAAACTTTTCCAGTTGGATACCCAAGGCTGTAAAAGTTTGCAGCATCAGGAGAACCATCTCCATTTAGACGGACTGAACTACCTGTGCTTGTTCCGTTATTTGTTGCCGCACCAACACTGTCGTGCATTTCTTCGGTTACATTCAAAACACCAGTTTTTAAATCCATTTTGAAATCAGTCAGCACGAACGAAATGACGTTTTCGTTAGCACCACCTGAACCAGCGACACCGATATACCCCTTGTTACTAAAAGAGGAATTAAGGTGTGACTCTGGCCTTACCCTGTCGTTTTGAATAAAACGTGGCGGCATTTGCTATCAACTTTCTCGGGTGATGTACTTCCATGTGGGGCTGGCAGCAGTTCCTGTGTTGATGAACAGGTTTGCATTAGCACCACCGCCAATGTTGATGCAGAGAGCACCCTTAGCAAAACCAGTGTCGCCAGACGTGCCATCATCCGGCTCTGCGCCTTCCTTGATAAGAAGGAATGCGCCATCAAGAAGAGTACCCTTTTGATCCTGTGCAAGATCGTGAACGAGGTTGTGACCAGCCATTTGTGGCTCCTATTAGAGAAGGCGACCCAAACCAAGTGGGTCAGAGTATTTAGTTGCAGTTACGTCAGATTTGTACAAGCTCGACGTTTGCCGACCATACCGGCTATCTGAACTATCGCCGTTGTAACCAATGAAATCACCAACAGTGCTGCTTTGCAAGGTTCTATCAAAGTAAACCGAATCTTGCATGCGCTGCACAAAGTATTGCCTTGCCCCGTTGATTTCGCCAACAGCAAACATCTCAGCCATACGAACACTAAGTGCTGCATATATGGTGTCTGCGTGATAATCAGGAACAAGGCTTAAGTAGCTGCTTGTGTTAGCTTCGAGTGGATCACTAGAACCATCACTTGCGGCGTCATTTCCAAGAGAGTGTTGGATGTACTTAAAGTTTAACTGATACTGCTTGTCTGGAATGGGCCAGATTTTAATGCGCGGCTGTGTGTTTAGGTTGTCGGCAGAATCCCCTTTAATTTGCCCATCAAAACCAATAAACTCTGGCAAACCGTTTGTGACCCCGGAGTTTTGGTGCAAAGTTTCTATGTTTGCTGAACTCGTTTGTTGTACTGGGCCTTTGCCTACTCCCGGCGCAAACGTGACTGGGCCATATACACCAGCAAAGTTGGGTGGGATGTCGTAGTGAATAAAAACCAATTGATACGAAGTGCCTGTGGGAATCGTGGTTGCTACGGCTTTCTTTAAAACCAAGCGGTAAGAAAGACCAGTGTCATTACCTTCACCGTCTAAAGTCGGTGTTCGGGATGCAACTTGATGCATCTCGTCGTTTACCAAAATGCAACCGTTTGCCGCGTATGTAGGCCAATTTATTTCAGCCTCAACACCTGTAACCGCAGTGCCAGTAATTCCGATTGTGCTTGTTGAATATGGCGCAACAGTAAAAATGCAATCAGCCCTATAAAGAAACGACCAAATGTGTGATGCTTTTTCACCGGGCAACACAGAAGGCATAAAAAACGCTTGGATCGCGCTGTCAACGCAAGCATCAATCATGTTTTCAACGTCACTTGACGTTGTTGAAAAATACCCGAGACCACGTCGGCAAAACTTTTCCATGTCCGCTTTGGCGATAGTCATTGTTTCTTCCTGTTTGCCTTTGCCCCAATGACTCTCAAGTTAGACTTGGAGTTGTTCTTGGGGTTGCCGTCCTTGTGGTCAATGTGCTTGCCGTCACCTTTGTGTACCAGCCCAGCACGCATTGCAGCGCGACGGTTCTTGTTACGAAGCGCACGCTCTTTCTTGTACTTCTCAGTGTGATGCGGTTTGTCCCGGTACTGGCTCACTAGAAGTAAATCCGATTACACAACACATTGAACCTGCCAGAAGAAGTCCAACTGCCATAGTCGAACGCAACTACAAGCTCTTGGAAATATCCGCCAAGATAAATCAGGTCAGTCCAATATCCGGCAGTGTTGATTGGAGCTTCATTAGGAAGCAGCAACGAATTGTTGTCTTGTGAAATTTGAAGGTTTTGGCAAATTGCGGTTGCTTCTGCGCCAAGACCCAAAGTAGCGCCAGCGTCGTCGCAAGTGCTAAACTGAACACCCGAAGTGTCAGTGTAGGTTTTTGCAGCAGTAAGATCGCCGCTGCTAGTAGATCCAACATCTGAACTCAACATGAGGTTCATAATGTGGAGACTATCTGCCTTCTGTTCTAGGGGCGTGCCAACTTCTCCAACACTGTTCATGCCGTAGTAGTAAGCCTTAGCTACTGTTGTACCAGACGCTCCATCAGCAAGCTGACTCGTTTTAGCCAAACTTGTCAATGCAATTTGGTAAACGCCAGTAACTGGAATGCGAATCAACTTGTCGCTGTCTGCGTCAATATCCGCTTGGGTAATCTGGACTGATCCGTCAGTGTAAGGAGCAGCACCTGTGCTTTTGCCCACAACTCCGCCGGGTTTACCCCAAGAAAGTCCGTTTGTGTATGCCATTGATAATCCTTACTTGCCAGCACGACGCTTGGGTCGCTGGCGACCGCTGGCTTTAACAGCAGCTTTCATGCCGCGACCTGTTGTTTTTGCGCTGAGTTTTGCTTTGCCAGTTTTCTTTTCAATTTTCTTAGCCATGTTTTTCCTTAGTTGATGTTTTGTTTAGCCGCCGCCGCCGCCGCCGCCACCGCCACCGCCACCGCCACCGCCACCAAAACCTTGTCCCGAACGCCGCGTACTGCGGCTTGAAGTATCTGATTTCTTTTTCTTCTTTACAGAACGCACAACACCCGCCTTCTTCTTCTTAGGGGCGGCTGGCTTCTTTTTCGCGGGGCGACCGCGCTTGCTTCCATATGTGCCTTTACCTGATGGCATGTATTGCCTTCTTTCTTTCAGTGTTATTCGTCATCTTCTTCATCGTCGTCTGTTTCAATGACCATCAAAATATCCATTGCAATATCAAACATGACGCCAGCAACAGACCATTTGTCCATGTCAAATTCTGTTTGCCAATATACCACATGCTTGCGAACCTCTTCGTGCATCTTCTGTGCGGCAGATTTCATGGCATTTTCCTAAGTTCTGCTTCCCAACATCGGCCATTTAGCCGACTAGGTTTATCCCAGATACATTCCACGATGAGCATTGCTGTGCCCCACATGGATGTGTCTTTTCGTTTCATGTAATTGGGCTGTAAGGGTCCGCAGGTTCCGACATTGGAGTGCCAGAATGGTAGTGGTATCTTGGACGTTCGTTTGCATTGGGTTGGCGGGACTGGTCGGTGCGTATGGCCTCGCACGGTCAGGCTGAAGGGTATCCATCCACACGCACCAACCATTTGCAAGCCCTCTAATTCGTCCGAATTCATTCCGCAGTCAAACCCATGGTAGAAATGGCATTGCCCAACCCTATAGACTCCTTGGCTTGATTTGTTGTATGGCAACCACTGCCAAGCGTTGAATTCCTTACCCCATTCAGGGTGGTTTTTCCAATGCACCAAACCTCGTAGGTCTTTAGGAATACGCCGAGGGTCTTGGCACATTAAGTTATCATCATGGTTACCTGTGTTTATCCAGCGGATGGTGTCTTTGGGGAGAGCTTCGCGGATAGATTTTAGAAAGCTGTTTGCGTGTTCGTATTCGTCTGAGAGTGAGTGTTCAAACTCATTAGCGTGTACTGAGGCCGCGCCCGCCTCAAACACATCTCCGAGATGACCAAAGTGTGTGATGTCCGGAATTCCGGAAAGCTCTTGCAAAATCCATTCATGTGTTTCTTCTGGGGTAAATGGAGAGTGTGTGCAAGATATAACTGCTATCTTTGCTTTTTTCCGGCCTGTTTTAAGCATTGCGCCCTTGTGCTTACCTCAAGCATATTTAATAACTTGCGTGTTCTGTCTGCGACGTATATCAAGTCTGCATGATCTTCTTTTTGGATATGGCTATATTCGGCTATATCTTCGATAACCACGCAAAAGCCCCGCAACACGGAAAAGATTTCCATGCTGCTGGGCTTAGTTTTTGCAAGATCAAGGGGCTTTTGTCGGGATGAACGCCACGATGGGCCTTTGTCTGTTTGGCCCTTTTCGTTGGTCATTCATGCACCATTCCATCCGTTTAGCAGTTTAGCGAGGTCTCCACCTCCAACTGTGCCGTCCAAATCCAAATCCCACGGGCTATCTTCTAAACCCCAATCGTTAAGGAGTTTGTCTAAATCTGTTGGCCCAAATTTTGTTTTTAGGCTGTAGAAAACGAATTGCCTTGGAATACTAAAAGGAAGCGTTTGGATGCTTGGTACAAAAATGCACCACTCAATTGCAATAGTGTTTCCAAATCTGGTAACGCTGTCAAATCCCAAAAGCGGTTGACCAGAATCAGACGAAAGCACAGGACCGCCTAGTTCGTGTCCTTCCGGAACCGCAAATTCGTAATAAAGACAATCTGGAATAAATGCTTCAGTAATATGAAACGCCGCTATTCCTTCATATTCGGTACGTGGTCCATTTTGGATTTGAGTGTATTCGACTGTGTAATTATCTTCGCCAGCACCAAACATAGAAACAAGACACACAAGCATTGCTTTCATGTCAATCACCTTGCCACTTTCCACCTGTAATCATCTTTAGGAATGGTGTTTTAAAAAACATGCCAGCCCCAAAACTTGCAACAGCAACAACAAGAATGAACCAAAACGTTCCGAGAAAACTGGAAAACGAAGCGAGAGTAGTCATTTGGGTTTTTTCTCCAAAAGGATTTGTCGAACTGTTTTGTATGTCCAAGCCGCAGAAATCATGCCTGTAAATACAACCAATGGGTAAAACAAAAAGTCGCTGTATCTTGCAACAACGTAATTTAAAACAACCAGCAAGATCCCCCCGATTACGGGGTACCACCCCTTTTTCCCACCAGTAACAACTAACAACACCATTCCGGCGGCAAGACAGAGACCCCCTGTAACGCTCAATACGGACAGCGTCTCTGGATGTTGCGTTACTTTTCCCACGTAGCCCATGGTGCGTTCTTGCACGTTAGGTATTGTCGGTGTATACGCACAAGAACACACCAAAAGCATCGTTGCATACAGCGCACACCTTGCAGTTTGCATTATCTTTGCTCCAAAATGTCTAACCGGATTTTTAATTCGTTTAGTGTTTTGGTGTGTGTAGAGTCGTTTGCTTCTGACAAAACTTGTGACTTCACTAAATCCATGGAAATGCTGCGTAGTTCTAAGAGGGACGTAGAATTATGCTCTATATCTCTATCGCGGCGGCCAACGCTTAAAAATACTCCTGCAGCTGTTGCTGCTAGTAAAAATGTTTGCACCATTTGCCAAGGGTTGTTTTTTTCGCTGCTCATAATTATCCAAAAAAACCACCCGCTACCAGATAGATAACGGGAGGTCAGAAAGAGATATCTTTTGCTGAAGCATGGTCTACTTCAAGTGGGGGTAATTTTTACTTTGACTTGCCGTAATCCATTTTCGTCTTTTATTTGATTGACCGTGAGAAAAATGTTAGAGGGATCGTCATCCAAAATGACAGACAAACCTTTACGAGACCGGCCTTTTGGTTTTTTGAGTGCGTCAATCAAATGCTTGCAAGATCCATACAAATTGTCGAGATCCATAGCTCTTTGTCTTTTGCCCCAAAACCGTGTTATTTGCAATATCACTGGTGTCGTGTATTCGGGTAATGGCCTTCCGTAATACCACAAAAGATCCCTAACACGATCAAACTCTCTAGTTCTCGTTCGGTAGTGCATCCGCATTAGTCTGTTGGGACTAACTAGGTCGTAGGGGATTGTCACTTCCCACTCTGCCGGGTTTTCTTTTTTGTCATGTTTTGATTCTGATTGCATCAACAATATCCTGTTTACTTGCGCCAGACCCAACCCACTCTCGCATGTCGTTATGGGGCGGCACGATCACTTTACACGTTGGGCAAAGTTTTACTAAGTGCTTCTGCAAACGCAATGCGCCATCCATGCCCGGTCCATCAAGGTCTGCGACGATCGCTGTGTGCCTACCAGAAACGGCTTCTGCAATGAGGTGTGTGCCACCCAAACAAGACGGTCTACCAATTGCGTCAAACCCAAGGTCTAGTGCTGCGGCTGTGTCTGTCGGCCCCTCGCAAATAAGGATTCCGTTTTTAGAACGAGCGTCCCATTTGTCTGGCAAGAACAACCCTTGACGGCTGCCTTTAATAGCAAACTTCTTCCCGGTCATGGTGCGAATACGTATCCCAATCAATCTGCGCCTGTGCCGAAACATGGGAAACGTCGCGCCGTTGTGTGTCCCACTCCACCCAACAAACATACGAACAAGAGATGCGGTAGACACCCCTAAGTCTTGTGAAATAGTCTCTAAGTTATCATCAGTTCGTGCTGCTATTTGCTTCTTTGCAAGTTGAGCCAAAACTGTGTTATGTTCAGGTAGTTCTTGTTTCCAATCAGGGTTTGCTTTCTTGTAAGTGCCCTCTTTCAGTATGTGTAAATAACCGGAACCCTCTATGTACTTCTTGCTGCCCTGTTCAACACGCGGGCAAATCACCGCGCTACTGTCCTTGGCAACTAAACACCATTGTGCTTTGGTGCATATAGGGCAATTCCTTGCCCTTGAAACCCTGATCCAATCAGTCATCCCCGTCTCCAGTTGTTTGCTGCAAGCTTATCTATGATCTTGCTCGCCTCGGTAAATGTTTCTTTCCCTGTGTAGCCGTGCTTCTGCAAAAGCTTCGCTTGTTTGTAAGTGCAAAGGTTTTGCTTCCTTCTTCTCACCAACTCTTTGAACAAGACTCGTTGCGTGTGATGATCCACATTGGACACACTAATACCGTTTCGCTCAAGCATGGACTTTTGGTTGCCTGTTAGGGGTTTTGCTCCCATCCAAACATTTTTGGGCATAGAAATTTGCAACACGTCAAACGGGTTTAACTCGCGAGCTTGATAAGTCACCTTAGCGGTTATTACATCTCGCTCAGTAACAGCGCGTAAAGCCTCCTCTTCTTTCTGCAACTCTTCTTCTGCCCGCTCTAGCTCAGACATGATGTCTATTGAAGTAGACTCTTCGTCGGACTTTTGTTTGTCAATAACCATTTCGGCTGCGCGTTCCATGTTGCCACCAAGTATGTCAGCCGCATAAACAAGGCGATGTTTTGTGCTGTTGCCAACAAAGTCAATAACTTCGCAATATGGTTTGTCGCTTTTAGCTATTGCTGCGCATCTTTCAGTAGCACCCTTGAGGCCGTCAACTAGTCCGGGCAAAGTCCGTGTGCCTCGCCCTACCATTTGTGCAACCAAACTACGGCTGCAAGAAGGCCGCGCCATCACAACGACCGCCACACTTGGGTCATCGAAACCCTCAGTAGCTATGCCGACATTAACAAGGTACTGGAACTTGTTCTTTGCAAAGTCCGAGACTATCCCCGCACGAATATCTTTGGGTGTACTGCCGCAAACCATGCGTGCGGAAGTTGGTTTGTGTCTATTGAATATCTCTGCCAGCCTATCTGCGTGAGCAACACTGCTTGCAAAGACAATGGTTTTTCTGTCGCCGGTTAACTCAAGGGTTGGGGTGGCTATGCCGTGTAGGTTCTTTTCGTACTCCATCACCTCGGATAGTTGCCTTTGGTTTAGGTCACCTGCAACTTTGTTGACCGTATTGAAGTCAAGAGACTCAACACGAACCATCCTCTGCCGAATCGGAACAAGCCAACCATCTTTGATTGATTGTGCCAACTCATATTTATAGGCGACCTCGTCGAACACCTGACCAAGCGCCAGTTTGTCAGACCTATCAGGGGTCGCGCTAACACCAATGACTTTCAGAGACTTGTTACTTTTGAAGTAATCAATGACTCGCATGTAAGTTTTAGCAACTGCGTGGTGCGCCTCATCGATAATAAGCAGTGAAAAGTCGCCCGGGTAAAATTTGCAAAACCTGTGCCCAATAAAGGTTTTTGCGTTTAGTGTTTGGACACTAGCAACAACAACCTTGCACCGTAACCTTGCATCACGTTCATAAGACGACTCCTCTGCCATTTCTATGGCAGGTTTTTCTCCAGTCACCAACTCTATCTTTTCCGCAGCCTGTCGAATCAACTCTTCTCGGTGCGCAATAACAATACACCGCTTAGAAGCCAAGCGAATAGCTTCTGCAAATACGATAGTCTTACCGCACCCAGTTGGCATTACGACAACTGCGCTTGATGCTTCTCGTAATGTGTTGATGCAACTAGCTACCGCCTCTTTCTGGTACGGCCTTAGTTCCACATCGTATCTCCTTCTTAACTCCGCGACTGTTCATTCCTGTAACCAATCGCTTCTACGACTTGGTCTATAAGCTGATTGCCCAGTTCCTCATAACTAGGATTATCCCGTAGGTCTTCGGCCCACACTTTCACAAGGCGCAAGAGCACCGACAACACCTCCCGGTGCCCTTCGTTGCTATGTGCGTCAAGAGTGTTCATGGTGTCGATCCACTTCGCTAAAGCCACAATCACGATTGATGGGCTGGTTGTGTCGGAAATCGGCACTTCAAGTGGGTCGTGGTAATCCATGGAAACTCCTAAGTAGGCTGCTTCATATCGTCAGGAAGTGAATCATACACCCCCTCTGGGAGCCATCCCAGCCCAAGGCAACTGTCGCAACCAGTGCCTTTACAATAGGGACAATCGGCTTTCGGAGCCGCAAGCTTCAAGAGTCGAGATGCATTTTTCATGCTGGCAATAAATTGGTCTTCATCAAACCAGTGAGAGCCTTCTGACTCTGCTATGCCGGTCTTGATCGCGAGAGCCATTTGTTGCAAAGCCGAGCGGTAGCTTTTGATGTCCTCTGCAAGCTGGTCTTGATTAGACACTGTTTTGTCGCCAGACTCTTTTTTAGTCTCGCTTGGGATTGTGTCACTTTGGGTGACCATAGCCCCCTTGGCTTTTTTGAGGGTGTCCACGGTAACACCCCGTTTGCCCTCCTCAAAAGCCAAGTCTTCTGCCTTCTGCCAAACACTCTCTTGTTGCTCGGGTTCCAGCCCTGAAAGCACACGTGCTTGGGCGGTAGCTGTAATTGGAACGGTCTTGGCAATCTCTGAGGCGTCGATCACTTCGTATGCCCAAGACTTCTTGTAGCCAAGTTGCTTCTCGACATACTCAGCAAAAGTTGCAAAGTCTGGTTTGTACAAGTCTTCGTCGCGAATCTTGCGCAGTGCCCACCCCATAGTAATCCAACTGGACTTTGCTTTCGCCTCTGCGTCGTAAATATGATCCTCAAGCGCGGATCTCTTAAACGCACTGTCTTGTTCAACAATGCTGTCGTACCACGACTCGTGTGATTGGATTTGTTGTTCGCGAATTGCTTTTGCTATGCCGGTCTTGATTAATTGTTTTGTTTCGTTCACCACGGTGCCTCTTCTTCAGTGTCTTTGTCTGATGGAAATACCGGCTTGTCGGCTTTAACGATGGCTTCCTCAAACGTTAAACCTCTAAGCGAAAATTCTTTGCACATACTAACGGCAATTTTTGCTTGCTCATTAGTCGCTGTGCCGTCAGTCGGAAAGTCGTAGAACTCCAGCACCTGTTTACACATTGCAAGTACATCTTGCCTGCCTGTCCACGTCTTCATCACATCAATCAAGTGCGCTTTCCAATTCTCGGATTCCTTGGTCTCGGGTGCAGCCTCTGGGACTTGGCGCTGGGGTCTGGGTGGTTCCACTTCCGCGACCCCATTGTCGGGGGTGGATGCTTGTTGCATCTCTTCTTGGGTGTACAGACCAGCCAGTTCCGCTGGGAATGCTTTGCGAATAGCCAAAGCTTCAGCGCACTTACCGAGCATCAGGTGTGGCATCTTCTTCCACATAAACCCCTGCTTCTCTCCGGGGAAATACTGGTCCCACCGAGCGGTCGCAGAGAACCCACACCTCTGCCCTCCAACGATCTTGTAGACCGTCACAGTGGCTTTACGGGGCTTGTCTTCGTCGTCAAAGACAGGGTCGTCGTTGCCTGCGTACTTCCCGGTGCGATCTGCAATCAACCTGTAGCCGTCGATGCCGGTTGTAATCGTCATGTTGTTTCCGCGAAGCTGCGGATAAATCTGGTTTGCAATGGGGTTCAACCCGTATCGCTTTGAAGCGCACAAGAAAACTTCCAACTGGTCATCTGTCAAACGGAAGCGGTTTTTAATAAACCGTTCTTCTTCTTCTGCAAAAATCAACTCACCCATGTCTGTCCCCTTCTAGTGGACTGGTATCAAAACGGTAACAAAAACTTTCTGCTTCACAGAGATGGCATTTGATTGGGTCTGGGTTAGCTGGGAAAAACCCAGAGCGGTACATCTCCACGCGTTTTAGAATTGCAGCCACAACATCTTCTCTGTGTTCAGGTAGGTAGTCAGTGTGCCTGAGTATGGAATGTGTAGGCCGGGTATCGCCCTTCTTAAATTCGCGTTCCGTGCCTTCGTCGTCCTTGACGATTGTTTTTCTGCCGTATGGCTTGAGGTGTGGCAGATGCACCCATATTAACTTTGCATCCGTTGCATTTTCGATCGGGCGATACCCAGCCCACTCTTCAATCAGAAAAGTACCTTGGTTAGCCATGAGCCAATACATGACAAACTGCATATTACGAGCCAAATATGCTTTGGTTGGCGCATCCATGCGCCACTTCCAATCAAAGATAAGCAATCTATCTTTCCCAAACCCAAATGCGTTTCCGGAATCCCGGACTATCAAATCTGTATGGCTTGCAAAATCCACGCCATCAATGGTCATTTTGCATGGGGTTTCACACCCAACAAAATCGGTCCGGGAAAACAAGTTCGCAAACCGTAGTGAGTATTGCTCGACTACCGTTCGTATCTCCGCAAGTATGCCGTCGAGGTTCTTCGTGACGGAATCAGTCATGTCCCGTCGATCTTCTTCTAGGTCTTTGCGAGTTTGCGAGAGACCCCAAGCCACAGCTGTGTCAGGGTCATCCCATGAGCCTGCCTCGTGCATGAATTGGCACGAAGCCCCAGCAATCATTCCTCGAACCAAAGCTGTTGGGGCGTGTGGCAAGAGCTTACCTTCCCACCTCAACAAAACCCGACGAGGGCAACTGTCTGTGAGGTCGGTCGAGTGTATTTCTGAAATTGGAAGGTTCACGTTTCTTGCCTTGCAGTTTCTAGTTCGCAAACCAGTTTTTCAATAGACGAGAGCACAGCTATGCAAGTGCTTAGTCGTGGGTTAGCCGCGCTTGGGCTAGAAAGCATCTTTTGTACTGTGTGCCTGCAAACACCAGCGTCCCGCGCAATCTCGCTAACACTTAGTCTTTGTGTTCGCACTTGCTTTGCCATCCAATCAAAATCAACACACACTTCATTCTTGTTGCTCATATAAACCTCAAGTAAGGAACCCCGCGTGATACCCGCATATTCGTGGGATGCGCGGCCCCCCACAAAGTCGGCTGAACGTAACGAGTAGTACGTCAGCGATTAGTTGTTTCTGCCTTCAAAGCCCCACCAAACACCTCTTCAAACTTACGTTCTGCAATATCCTTTCGAGTGCAGTTTCGCATGTACCGGAGTAAATCCCCCCGGTTAAGACACAGCACGTTTTCACCAAGGTCATCAAGGTTCACGCCTGTCGCAGTAATTGCGGCTGCTGCCATGTCTATACTGCGGCACACCTCACCCTCCAACGCAACCCACGCTTGAACACCGGGGTTATCATCAGACCAACCATTCTCAAGGCGGTCGAAGTCAATATCACTGGGCTTGCTCCACCCCTCGAAGTGACACATGACTGGGAAAAGCCTCTGGGCGTGTTCGAAAAGACTAGCCACTTGCTCTGCGCTATCTACAACACCAAAATCCATAATTATCTCCTTCTTGTTTGTTTGTTTGTAACACAAACGTGACTGCAATTGTACATTGAATTATCAACTCTGTCTAGTGAATAAATAAAAACCCCCTTTACTCTAACTGGAGCGCAAGAGCAAAGGGGGGGTGCGTAAAGAGTTAATCGAAACAGGTGTCGGCTTTAGGTGGCAACCCCGGGTTCAGTGTCATCAACACACTGGACGGCTCTCTCCGGAAACCCACGAAGAATGTTCGCAAAGGTTTTCGGCAACCCAAGGTTGTTGCCTTCTCGATCAACTCCTCCACACAAGAGACCCGTGCCCACCAAGAACGGGTGTCCGACGATCATGCACAGCAGTGGGTTCATGCTCTTTGAGTTGAGCAAACCCTCCTCGTCTACGAATGCAGTGCATTCCTGCCCGTTCCATTCGAACGAAACAGGTTCAATGTATCCACCAACACGATTCTGGTATTCAGCCAGCTTGTTGGGCATGTCTTCAACAGTAACTGAACCGTCAACGCCTACTACGGCAACAGTAATAAGTTCATCAAGCATAAAACTTCTTCTCCTTACGATCTTCTTTTCGAACTGGGACATAATCACTTTGTCAACCCCCCCTGTCAAGACAAAACAGCAGGGAACCACACTATTTGTCGCGATTAATAAGAATAGGCATGATCCACTTGTAGTGGTATCGCTTGTTCATTTTCTTACATACGGTAACTTTCTGGTCAGGGTTGAGAAGTTCCCAACGCTTACCGTGAAACTGTCTACGCCAATGTCCTTTGCGCCAGTGTTGTGACATAGTGCCACCCAACCCTGCACCTGCTGGTGTGTCAGACTCATTAACGATTTGCATGAGAGTCTTCGAACTCACTGGCTGCGAAAGCTCAATTGATTTGCAACTCGAATTACCAGACAGCTTCTTACCAAGGCTCGCGTTTTTTCGTGAAGGCAACTCTCGCAGATAAGTCGGGTACGAATGGGCCAACATAAAGGCGTTCTGTGTCCAACGAATCATACGCATGACATCGTCTGACTGAGGGCCACTAAAACGTGGAGCTTCGCCGTCTGGAATAAAACACGTTGCACGCTTTGTATTGTCATACCAAAACGTCATTTCGACACCCATGTAATCAATGTCGTCAACTGATTCCACAACACTAGGTTCAAAACCAGAAGGCCAACAGCAGGTGACGTGTGCCGTTACACCAAGTGCGCCGTCGTGCAAAATGACGTTAGGCAAGTATTGAGCTATGTCTCTTGCAATAATTACGTCTGTCGGTGGTTCTGTTTCATGCAACTTGGTGCTTGTAACGGGATCAACCGCTATGTAGTTTCTGTGCAAACAAGCCCAACTGAGAAGACCACGCAAAGTTTCCCGGTGTATTTCCGCATCACAGGGATCAGGTACGACAAATTTTATGTAATTTGCAATACTCCCAAAACGACGTTCAAGCATGGCATTTACGAATCGTGGTCCTTCTTTGTTGTTTGGGTTTGCAACTATGTGCCCCAATCGGTCTGTGCAATAAGCAATTAACTCATCTTGTGTTTTACACGAAGCAACTTTTTCAGAATGCTTTTCAGCTGACGCAACTGCAGCAGTAAGACTATCTTTAAGTGCAGGGTCAAGCGCATTAACCATTGCAAAGTAATACAATTCATTTGAAACCATGCCAAAGTCATGCAAAAACTCACTGGAGTGCTCCAAGTGGCCTTGACGCACAGCAGGCAGGAATGAACGCGCTGAAGATTTTAGTTTGCGTTCATGTTGCTCAAGCCCTTTCATGGACTGCGAAAAATTGCCGTATTGGTGAACCCCAACCTTTAGTGCGTTAGCTTTGAAGGTTGCAATGTCGTCGCCAGTCAACATTTGCCTGAGCAGGGAAGTCTTCCATCCTGCCTTATGATTGGGTGGCATGTGGTGCGTATTCATGGGTGGCCCTTTCGTTAGCCGTTTCGATTGATCGCTTCGATCATCAACGTGGTAAGCATGGCACCAAAAAACACAACGCCTGCAAGTATTGCAACCCGTTCGATCATTCGCATAACCGTGTAGAAGGTGTGTCTACTCATTTGCTTCCTTTGCAACCTTGGCTTTTGTCTTGCTTATTTCAGCCTTGACCTGCTTCTTGGCTTCGCGGAGCTTCTCGCTTGTCACGTTGCCGTTCGTGGTCGTCTGCTCCAGCACCTCTGTGATGGCTTCGAGTACGGCGTAAATGGTCTTTTGCATGTTCATGATTGTGTCCTTTCGATGGTTGGTGTTTGCAACACAGCAAGAAAGTTGCCTTGTTCATCAGATGCCTGAATAAGCGCTAGACGAGTCGCCTCCAGAGGGTGTTCTTCCCACCCCGCGTAGCCTTTGTGGATCTCATACAAAAGACTAGTGAGACCATCGATGGCTGCACGGGTGGCGTGACGGGTTTGAGCAACAACGGCTCGTGTGTGTTGTTCTGTCGGTGGTGGAGTTGCCATGGTTATCATCAATCCTTTCGGTGTCGGTTGCTGCGCACAGGCTGGGGGGTTGAGTAGTTCAAGCGGCACGATATATCTGCCTCCTACATAAACCGCCCCCCTTGACAGTGCCGTCGCACTGTGCCTGTGGCCTTGCAAGATGTTCATAAAAACCAACCCCCCGGCGTGAGCCGAGGGGAAGGTGAAAGGACCAGCCATGTGGCTAGTAAACTTGCCGCTTGTGTTTCCGCAAGCGACAAGCGAGGGATGAAGCTCAGTCGTCACGAGTTTCTTTGTCGCGACGCATCAGAAGATCGCCATGTTCGTCTTCCTCACGCTGCATCCGATCATACTCGGATTCCTCTTCAGGAATCAACTCCTCCACCTCCTCCATCCAATGTCCACTGATCTCCTTGAAGTTGATTTTGTCAAGATCAATGGTGTCATTGCAACCACTGACCACAAGCAAGTTGGTTGCATTGTCTTGCAAAACCTTTGCCAACACGTCGGGCATGTCTTCCTTGTCGCGGCCACTTGTGGCTATTGTCTTGCAAAGCTCCAAGCGGGTCTTGTACGAGAGTTCAGTGTTGTCCACCCAAAGGGCGAAAGCCCATGTGTCCCGATTGGTCCACCCGTTGTATTCGCGGTCAGTCATCGCAATCCTCTCTGTCGTCGTACCTGTCGTCGTACCTGTCTTGCTCATCAATGGCGCACTCTTGCATCCACTGCGAGTGTGACATGATGGGTTCGCCGTCTTCGTTGTATGGGTTGCTCATTCGTCATCTCCTTCGGGTTTATTCAGCTTCGCTGCGTGACCATTTTCATCTCGTCGGGCTTGAAGCAGGGTGTCGTCGTTTTCTTCTTCTTCTTCTTCTTCTTCTTCTTCGTCCTGCTCAACCAGATCCTTGCTCTCGTCAATCACGTCGTCGTGCCACTGCTGGTAATCGCTTTCGACTGCGTCCCCCACTGCTTCGGCGATGTAACCATCACGGTACGTATTGAGGTAACTCTCAATAATCTCGTTGATGTCATCGTGAATTGCATCAGCGACAGCCTCGACTGCTGCATCACGAGCACTGTGATACATGGTTGAATCTTGGAACTCAGGCTCCTCCACGTCGTCGTGCAAATCGTCGGGGATGCCGACGTTGCCTTCGGCTTCACTGACAGCCTCTTCGAAAAGGCCGCAATGTTTGAGCCAATCTTCAGCTTCGCTATGGATGTCTACGTGGTACATGACAATGTCCTTTCGTTGGGGCAGCAACTTGCCACCGGTGTCCAGTCAATCTATCGGCACTGGTAACCGTCGTCAACAACTAAAGTAGAAAAACTTTCCCCCCCCGAAGGGGGGTTTTCCGGGATTCCGGAATTAGGCTGGTTGGGGGTCAGGCTTGAGAGCTGCCACGGCTCGCTCGACTGCGGCACACGCCTTTGTGAGCGTCGTGTCCTTGTGGTCGATCACCACGTCTGCTTGATAGCGGCTGAGTACGTTGGGCCAGATAGCTCGCGGGCTACCGTAGCTGTGCTCTGCCGTCGAGGATCGTGCGGTGGTTTGCTTAGCATTGAGGACCACGCATCGGTAGAAACCGATGTGGGCACAAGTTGCAAGGGTTCGGGATACGGTAGTCGGTTCATCCACTGGCTTAATGAGGGCGGTCAACGCAAGCCCGTCAGTGCCAAAGCCTCCCCGTGTTGAACTACCAGCACAACACGTCGTGATGTAGATCTCGCATTTGCCACCACGTCGTTCGATTTCCATGGCTGACGCAACTGCAGCAGCACCACGGTACACGAGGTTTTCCTTTGGCATGTTCCATGGAGTGGTCATGTTAACTATGATCCGAACAACCTTCGACGTGACCGAAACACGGTGCATGTCTTCCCACGGTTCAGGGTGCCGGGTCAACACGCGCTCTGTCATAAGGCTGCTGCCATCTTCGAGGTTGCGGAGACGACGACGACGTGGAATATCTGCAAGGTGCATATTTGCAACAACCGACTCGATCTTATCGAGGCACTCATGAGCACGATCCACCATCCATTCCGGAGGGTTGCAAAGCAACTCTTCGGCATCTTTTCGAGTGACGATATCCATCGTCCAATCACGTCGATTTTCAAGGCGTGCTGCCTGCTTCTTGCACCATTTTCGCATCCTCGCAAAGTTCCAGCCCTTTGCAAACCATGGAGCGTAGAAGCTACGGGACTCTGGCAACTCATGAGCGAATGCGAGATCAAGCAACTCCTCCGGAGAGTCAACGCTAACGTCGATGAACGTCGATGAACAATTGTGAAACTTCATGGTGTGATCCTTTCAGGATTGTGTGTAGTGAAATCAGATACCAGCCTGACGACGGTGAGCGTCGGACCAGTCTACCGTAAGGCGGGACAGAATCGCCTTGGTGTCCATCTTTTCAGTCGCTGCCAGCTTCGCTGCTGCAATGATGGAACGAGTACCGATGACGTAGGGAGCACGTTCTCGTTTGATCCACGATCGAAGATCGGCAATCCCAACCCGCAACTCAGCGAGTAGGGTGCCGTTGAAAATCGTGGCCCAGATTGAATGCTCAATCTGTTCTGAGTAGTCAACGTGAAACTTGGCACCAGTGAATCGGTCCAGTGTCGCGGCATCCAAAGGATTCCTGCCACTGTACTGCCGGTCTGCTCCGTAGCCCCATGTGTTGGTTGCCGCAACGAAGATGAAATCATCGTGACGCTTCAACGTCTCTTCAGAGACGGGGTTGTGGAGGAAGCCATTTGCAAGGGCTGAATTGATGAGCGTCAGCAGATTGGGATCTGCTGCATCAAATTCGTCAGCGAGGAACACACCACCATTTGCAAACAGGTCAACAAACTTAGTGGACCGATAGGTCCATTCGCCATCTGTTGATGGAAGGATTCGACCAGTGAACACAGACTCGGAGAGTCCTGCTGTGCAACTGACTGACCCGAAGGGCAGACTCAGAGACTCAGCAAGCTGAGCAGCGAGGGTGGTTTTACCAGTACCAGCAGGGCCACATAGCAGCAGGTTGTTGAAGCCAGCAGCGACAGAACTGACAAGGTCAGGCAGAACCTCATGAGTCACATCCTCGATAGTGACAGAGTCACGATCGGGGAAGTTGAATTGAACTGGCTTGCAGCCTCCGGTTGCACTGATCTTGCTAATCGTGTCGGCCATGCTCTCTTCGAGAGCAGCGATACGGTCACCGACTACGTCGGAAATGGTGAGAGTGATTGCATCAGCAATCGAGTTGCCAGAAGCCACGGGTTTCTCCTTCGGAGTAGGGGTAAACGGCACCTTCGGTGCTGGTGTAGACGGCACCTTTGGTGCTGGTGTTGGTGTTGTGCTGCCAAAGGCAGCAGCTTGCAATCTCTCTACTGTGTTTGGGTGATTGTCGAGAATCACATCAAGCACAGCTTGACACTGTGCTCCACGAAGGCTGTTAGCCTGTGCAGCAGTGAACGCTGACCGAACAGTCCGGTCCACGGCACGAATTTCTCGGATCTTCTTACGAAGATTGGCAGTATTGTTGACTGGCATAACTGGTTCCTTTCAGGAAACGAGGTTGTTGGTGGCGGTTTGATTGCCGCCGTTGCCATTACAAAGTAACAGAGCTGCAAACCTTGTCAATGGCAAATTGCAATAAATAGTTGACACCCCCCGAAGGGGGTGAAAACCTGAATTTGGGTCAATCCTGCACGGGTTTGAGTGTTATGAGCGTTACGGAGCGGACATACTCGCCATGCAACTGCTGCAGGCGCTTCCAACACGAACCGCGCCCTACTGCCAAACCATCCCGGTCTTCCCACGTAGCTTCGCCGTGGAAGACCAGCATATGGAGATCCTGCAAGATCCAGAGGATCTTTTCGGGTGTCAATCGCTTTTCCCAAGCGATGGAGTGTTCTGCACGAATTGCATCTTTGATGCAACGGATGAAATCTTCGTAGCCAAGCAGCTCCCTCTCCACAAGGAGAGGAAGCGAGTAGAAACGAGTCACGGCACGAAGCTGTGCTTCGGAGTCAGTGATGTCGAGGTCACAAAGGCGATCAAGGTATCCCATGGTACGTGGTCCTTTCAGGACTGTGGGTGATGGTGTGAATGGGCAACTGTGCCCGGTTTACGAGTAATGAACATGAAGGAAAAGCCACGGCGCTTGATCCTCTGGATCAATAAGGCTGGGGTCATTTGGGTCGTGGACAATGACGACAGCGTCATTGTCAGAGTAGAAATCTCCAACAATTTGCAATGTGGACCCTCCGGGTCCAATCCAGCGTCGGATGAAATTATTAGCTTGTTTCCGGTTCATGACTGCTGCCCCATCTTTGATGGGAAGCCAGTGAAAACTAGGTGCCATCGGTGTCGGCATATTCATGGTGCATGGTCCTTTGGACTGTGGGTGATGATTGATGAACGGGCAACCGTGCCTGTTTAGTCGGAATCAGTGTTGAGGATGTCGATGACGGCTCGAAGAGCCGGGAGAACGTCGGTATCGACGTTGACCATGTTTGAATACGTTCCGTCACCGTAGGGTGACGTGGTTTTTCGGTGCAGTCTCCTCTGGAGATCGCGGAGTTCTGAAATTGCTGCTACGCAGTGGTTCTGGAGGAGGTCACGTTGTTGGTGAAGTCTCATGGTGCATGGTCCTTTCAGGACTGTGAGTGATAATTGATGAACGGGCAACTGTGCCTGCTCAGGCTGCGAGTTCCTTTTCAAGAATCGGCATACCCTCCAAAGGAGGGTTCTTTGCCATTTCGTTGAAGTGACGAACCAGCTTCCGAAGTTCTACTTCGGTGAGCGCTTCCTTCGGAATGTCAAAGTGACGGTTGACGAAACGGCGTACCTTGGTCCTTGACCAAGCGCTGACATTTGCAGACTGCTTGTGAAATGCCAACTGGACCGTAAGGTCCGAAACGAGGTTGATTGAGACAATCCATGCTGCCTTCCGGCAGTG
>TARA_R110002074_G_scaffold154129_1_pt1 | contig 47370 bp, 57 predicted proteins | sample TARA_R110002074 | Tara Oceans TARA_R110002074 (sample SAMEA4397215) | marine metagenome | biome: Polar Biome; feature: [MIX] marine epipelagic wind mixed layer (ENVO:01000061); material: water (ENVO:00002006), including particulate matter (ENVO:01000060) such as... | depth 10-100 m | reverse complement strand
AATCCAGAATTAAATGAATTAAAAAGATCATCTTTTTTAGCTTTGTTAAGGTACTTTTGCATTAAACTCATATCAGTATTACAACCTATATCTACCATATAATAAGTGCTGTCTTGTTGGTTAGGTTGTTTTTTCCACTTTTGCAACTCTGACCATTGAATACAGGAATTTATAATACTATCTTGATTTAACGATATGTAAATGTTTTTAGGATTATATCTAGAAGCATAGCAATATGTATTCCAGCATCCACCTAAACACCCGCTTATGAAGTTTCCAGAAATAATATCCGAAGAGTTATTATTAGGTTTTGGAGAAATAACAGAAGTATTTATAAATTTTATTTTCATAGTTATTTGTTTTAGTTAAATTGGGTAAAAGCTACTTCATAAATTCAACGTTAATAACAATGCTCAAGATGATAAGACAGACCATAAAAGCAGCAAGGAAATCAACTATTTTATCATTTACTCGCCACTCTTTTTCTGTTTTTGGCATTGTGGAAATAACTTTTATTATTTTTAAAATCATAATTGGTTTTTTTCATTAGTCTCTTTAATCAATTAATTAATTCCATGTAGAAAATTAGAAGTTTTTTTAATCCAAGTACCTATAAGTTTATCAGTTGGCTCTTGCCCTAATTCTATCAACATCAATTGTTCTGAAACTTTATCAGAAGTTATTTTAGTATTCATTTCTTCTGTCAACACTTCAGCTAACAACACGCAATATCTATCTTTATCCATTTTTTTATTATTAAGGAAGGTAATCTATCATTCCTATTATTAGTGTTCCCATCATGAGTAATGTAATAAGTACTACTATAGTGCATGCTATCATATCAATTCAATTACTTTTTTCATAATTCTGTTTTTAATTCCGACTCTGAATCCGATAAGTGAATATAATTCTGTAGTGAATTCTTGTCTATGTAAATTTCCATTCCAAATGCCTTTAGTGTTTTTAAGCTAAACTTTCGAGTGAATTTAGTGAACGGCATCCATTTGTTTTTTTCATTCCACATCAGTTGGACTTCGTAGTACTTGTCCGTGGTAGATATAATTTTACCTAATGTTGACAGGTTTGGTCCGCCATTTTTGATCACGACTTTTGTTTCGTTTATTTTTAAATTCTTCATCATTCTAAATTTCAATTCTATCCTTTATTTCCTTGTTATATGCAATTAGTCAAGCATCATTAAATCTTTTGCCACACTTAAATTAAATGTTTCCTCAAACCAATGCCACATATCTAGAATAACATCATATTTATCAATTAACAATACTTGTTTCTCCCAATACCATGTATCCTTTATTATTATCCCAATAATAATCTATTATTGACTCACCAGACAATTTGTATCTTTTGTAAGAAATCCTAATTATTTTTAAACAAATTAATATCAATATTATTATTAATGTTTTCATAGCTTTTAAATTTCTTCACAATCTTCTTTGTAAATTATACGTTGATTTTCACCATATTTCATATAATATCTAGTTTTATCATCAGTTTTTTTAACTTTAAACTGCTGACCTATTTTATTTTTATACCAAAGATTATCTGTTTTTGATTTAAGAATTTTTACAATAATGCGTGTTTTTACCATTTGTTACTTTTTTAAATTGTAGTTTAACTTTCTTATTCGATTCTTTAAATTCAATACGCATTGCTTTTACTTCATTATGAGTTACGCTATACTTATTCATAAATGCAAACATTGCTCTTTCAGATACTCCTGTTTCTAAACAAGCATGTTCTATAGTAGAAGTTATACATAGCGCATTAAAGATTGTTCTTTTCTTATTATCTAAAATAGTGACTACATTACTGTAGTCACTTTGATAGTTATATTTAATCATATTTTAAAATAATTCTATTTGACCATTGTCTACAGCATTTACTAATTTATTAGCTTCTGCTACATAATAATCATAGTTAATATTATAATTTTTTGATTTATATTCTTTATTAAAAAGAGTAATGCTATACTTAGCTACTAATCTAGCAATTGAACCATCATCTTTTACTTTAATTAATGCACCTCCTGTATTTGAAATAAAAAATCTATTCAATCGTTGAACCGAATCTGTTACTTTCTTATTATTAACTATATGATGGTACTCCATTTCAAATTGCTTACCTACTTTCTTACTAATACAAAAATCAAATATTTGTTTATGATTTTCAATAGTATCTCTAACAGGTGTTCCATCTACAAAATATTTTTCAACTGCAATAGGAACAATTTTCATCGAATGATCTTTATTCCAAGGTTTATTAATAGCAAATGCCCCCTTTTCTTTAGTAGAATTATCTGTAAAAGTACCACTATAATTATTAACGTCACGTTGTACAATTACTTTAAAATGGTCATAATCAAGCTTTAACTTAGTTAAAGTCTCCCATCGCTTACACCATTTATCTAATAATATTCGTTCATCTTTAGTAACCTTTACTAAAATACCATCAGTATTAATTTGAATAATTTTAATACCTTCATCAGCTAAACGTTCAGATAACATACATAGTAATAGTTGTCCATTAATAGTAATGTCAAACATAAATTTAGTATCGTACATTGGACTATGCTCATCATTACTTTTACCAAAAAGAGCACCATTTAATGCTAACTTAATTGCACCTACCATTTGGTTGTCACCATCTTTTTTAGCCTGCATTCGTTGTTGATATAATTTATCTCCAACTTCACAAAATGTACTAGATAAATGCTGAGGAAAAAAGCCATTCTGAATAGCTAAATTTGGATAATAAGAACTTACATCCACAAGAATTAAATCACCTTTCTCGTCGCTTCTAAATACGCCAGACCCACAAGTTCCATGTATTCCTCCACCACCAAAGTCATATTTCATACCTTTATAAATAACAGTATGGTCTAGTACACCTTTAGTATTCATAGCATGTACAGTTTTAGATTTAAAAAACTCTAATGCTTTATTAAATTCAGAAGATTTAAACTTAACAATTGGTAGAATACATTTTTCTAATTTAATAAAAGTACGTTTAGTACGCATTTGACGAAATTGTTTTAAAGGTATTCCTAATGCTTTAGCATTTTCAATGATTAATATTTCTTCTCCAATTTTTACATCTGGGTAGTTCATACAATCAATACCGTAACTTTTCTTAATTCGTTTTCTAAACTGTATTTCTTCTTTAGAATGAGTATAAAACTCATATGTACTCATTACATCATTCTTATTATATTCTAATATTGGTTTAACTTCTTTATCCTTTACTACATGATCATATTTAAATGGTAGTTCTTGTAAATTATACCAATGCATAGCCATTTGTAAATGTTTTAATGATGTAGCTTTAGCCACATTATTAAAATGATGTATTCTATACAAATCAAGTTGTTTAATTTTAGTTTTCCAAGATGAAATCATTGGATATTCTGAAGCTATAATTCGTTGACCTTCAGTGTATAACATTGCTACTGCATCCCAAATTGTTGCACTTAATAATTTCTTTTTATTTGAAAGAATAAAATGTAACAATGGATAATCATACCCAATATTGTTATATCCTATTAGTCCAGTCGAGCTTTGACAATCAAGAAGGTATTCAATATACTCTTCTCGATCATCTCTGCTTGAATGAATTACAAAAGTATCAACTTCTTTAGTATCAATATCATAAAATACAGCTGAATGAAAATTCTGAAATTGTTCTAAATCAAATACTTTTCTAATCATAATTATTCTATTTCAAATTCAACATTTCCATTTTTTATCATTCTTGAGATTTTTTCATAATCTTCATACGATTGATAATTTATATGAAGTGTTTCATACACTTCAATATCTCTTGATGTACAATTAACATTAAAATTATCACTAATTAATTTAGCTAATTCTTCATTAGTTTCAGGTTGATAATCCATATAGATTAATCTAAGATACATTCCAATATCTTCAATTTTAATACGATCTCTTTCAGCAGTTAAGCTCATGATGTAAAGGTTTTTGTTTTTATTAATAAAGACTATATTTTAAAAAAAAGAAGAGAAGTCCTAAGACCTCTCCTCTTTTAGTTATTTTGGTGACAATACTATTACTCACCAAGAGCTTCAGAAATTGCTTTAGAAGCATCATCTGCAGCATCACGAGTTGTTTCTTCACGACTAAACATATAATGTTTAGGTGCACCAACAACAACAGATACTCTTGTGAAGATATAGTGTCCATCTTTCATGATGAAATCTCCATCTTTACCAGCACGTTTTGCTTTCGTGTCAACATTTGCATTTTCATAATCAGTACCTTTAGTACTTTCAATGATTTGCAAATTTAACGGTTTACCATCAATAGCTGGATCTAATTGCCCAATCTCAAGAGTCGCACCTTCAGCGAGATCAGCAACACTGATACTTGGGAAGTATTTTGCAATACTTGCTTTAGTACCTGTCATCCAAGCTCTTCGAGGCTTAGCTTGATTAAATCGAGCATCATCTTCATTGATTAAACTCGTTAAATCAACAGCTTTACGTCCCGTGTCTACAATTTGAGCAAACTCTAATTGTACTTTTCCGTTAGCTACACCTTTAGCACTAACTAACATTACTTGTCCTGGGTTTAAATTTAAATCGTTCATAATACACTTTTTTTAATTGTTAATTTTTAATTGTTGAGTGCTCATTTGTAATTTTTAGATTTATCATTAATTAATATCGTCAGCCCTGCGCTTTGAACGTCTGTCTGGTATTTAATAATTGTAAAAATCTATACTTCTAATAAGATGAGCGTTCTTATTATAGTTTCTTAATAACATAAAAAAGTGGTAGCAAATCTTAGTTTAACTACCACTTTCCCCTTTTAAAACTTATCGTTTAATATTCTTGCTTTTCAAATTTATGTATTGAATATTCATTAATTTTTTTATCATAAAATAGGAGTCCTTCCCACACGTTGTCTAAATCAATATTAATATTTACCACATCTGGAATATTAGCCCTAATATATAAAGCTCTAGATGAATTATCAGGTTGTTTAATAATAACTAAATATATAAATCCAACTTGAAAATCAACACTAAACGAATTAGTATTTGTCAATACAACTGTTGGAATCCAGTCATCAGTTACCAACCCATCAAGAGGTGAATGGTAAACTTCAAAATCAATTGCTACGTCTGGCTTATTAAAATTACCATATATAACAAGGAGATTTTCAGTATCTAATTGAGTAGTGTCATTTATTGATGATATACTAGCAATTGATACATTAGTACATAGTACTAAACTGAGTAATAATAATATCTTTTTCATAATTCTTTTTTTAAATAAATATGTCTACTGTAACTCACACCCATTAGTACTAATACTAATTTTCCTCGTGAATCCACTAATATTTTAGATTTAGAAAGTTGTCTTTTTTTAGCCATACTGTAAAGTTTAAATTATAAAAACAGTAAAGTAAATGTTTGTGAACACTTGCTTTACTTTACTTAACTTGCATTATTTTATTTTAAATAAATACAGACCAAGCACAATAGCACTTGATCTGTAAACCTAACTTAACCGCTTACAAAGCATTTTTAATGTTATTCTAGTTCAATAATCTTATATATATGAGGTTTTATTTCTTTAATTATATAATTAAGGTCATAAGGATATCCTTTTTCATCTATAACAGTAAGACCATTGTGATATACTTTATCACCATCTACAATATTACAACCTTTTATATTAAATTCTAATAAAGCTAATGAATATGATCCTTGATCATCTACATAAGTTTCTGACATTTCTTGTCCGTACAATACAGTTTGACTCATTCCTATCGTTGATATTAACAAAAATAGTACTAACGTTAATGTTTTCATGTTTTTAGTTTTAAAGATTAATACTTAATACAGTATCTCAATATATATAGCATATAAAATGCTAATGATATCGTTAAACTTAATACCATTAATATTGATATTATTTTATTCCAATTTACTTTCATAATGACTAAAGGTTTATATTAATAGTTTATGTCTACTAGCCATTACCCACCCTACTGGAACATATCCTATAACAGGTCCAATAATCTCTGCATCCATTAATGCTTTACGTACTCCATTATTTTCAGACCAAGACTTAATGAATATTTCATCAGATGCTTGGTATTGATCTGGAATATTTGTAGATGCAATAGCTACAGGTAACCCATCAGCTTCATCAATCAACTTCATGTGATTTTGATTAGTTGGTTGATACTTATCTAATATTATAATACATTTAAACTTGTTAAATGTAATTTTTATTTCATCAGTTTCCATAATTCAAAGTTTTTAAAGGTTACGCTATAAGTAGCTATTATTTTCTGTTGTTTTCTAATGAAACAAATAGGATTAGCCCTATTATTATTCCAAATATTGCTAATCCCATTGTAGTTTATTTTTTAATTGTAGTTACATTATTATTAAATGTTACGAAATAAAATATCCCATCTGATTGTTAACAAGGCTTTAATTTATTCATTCTATCTTCTGTTGTGTCTTGTTGGATTTATTTGCACCGTAACCTCCATAGCAAGTGTGTCTTGTTGGATCTATTATGGTCAGTAACTGGTTTTTGAGAGTCTTTACTGACTCATTCAATCAGATGGGAGTGTTGTTACCAAGATTCATCTACTACAGACCCTTCAAAGTCTAATAGTGATTTTAACAATGCATTAAACTCACTCTCTGCCTGATCTGCAAGCTGATTATTCATCTCGTTAAGAGCCTTTCTTGGTTTTCCATTCTTTTTGAGTACTACTCTTCTATGGAACTCTGCATCATGCCATCCACCAGATGAGTATTGAGAAGGAGGTGTATAAGTACTTGCGTCTATAACAGACATCTTTATTAGACCATCCTTGAATTTAAAGGTTATAGTATACTTTACCATTCTTTTTACTCTTCCTACTCCAGTCTTTACATAGAAGTTAGTAGACCCGTTGATCTTAATAAATTCTCCATGAGTTCTCGCCTTTATTACCTCATCTGGCTGTTTATACATCTCGTTGATCCAACCTAGTGTGAGGTTGTACAACTCTTCTGCTGTTTTAGTAGAGTCTTTTTTTAAGATCACACTTTGTGTAGGTATAAATTCTGTTTCTGTCAACTTAAATTGCTCTTGTGCAATACTTGTCATACTCAACATAAAAGTTATAGCTATTAATAATTTTCTCATGATGTTTTGTTTTTATGTTAGTTATTTATTTCTTTGACTACATCTGCGTAGTCAACATAGGCTATTAGTTTGTGGAAATCATCTTCGGACATTTTGTTAGTATCTAAGTCCATTATCATTGCAAAAGCTTCTAGCTCTTTTCTGATTGGTCTTTTATTTTCTTTGAACTTGATGACTTCCATTACTTTATCTAAATAAGGATTGTCCTTGTTTATTACTATGTGGACATACTCATTAGATATTCTCATACCTATATTCGTTACAATTACTCTAAATATTCCGTGATTTTTTATTTTATTGCTATTATTTTCCATAGTCTAAAAGTTTTCCTTTACGAAACTATCCCACATTTTCCAGTCCTCTTCTTCCCAATCTTCCCACAATCTTACTCCATATGAGAAGGCTTCTTTGCATGCTGCAATAACTTCCTCTTTACTCCAATTATCCTTAATAGGATGAATAGTGATAGTGTTGTTTGAATCTACTTTGAGTTTGTAGGCATGTGATTCACCTCCTCGTCTTAATTTAAGAGAAAATCTATGTTTATACTCAACATCAACCTCATAAATACCACCTGCTTTACAATACTTTTTAATAAATGCTTGAGATGGTTGAGGTAAATGTTTCATATCAAAATATCTACCTTTAACTCCCGTTAAATAATTTTTAATTTTAAGCTTAGGATCAGTAGTTGCTATGATTTTTCTAATTTCAGGGTGTGGTCCGAATTCAATAATATTCTTAGAGTTTTCTGAATTAGCTTGATATATCTTTTGGAAATTAGTATTAATAAACCAATCACCTTCCTTAATTTCTTCATCTGTTGTGAAGTAGAGGTGTTGAGCAGGATATAATTTTTTAGCTACATTAGATATTTTCAGATTGGTTAGACCCCGAGGCATAATAACTAACGTACCCGTTGTTCTATTCTTAAAGATTACTCCACTTTCTGTAGGTAACATATGTACCTTTGCTCTTTTTCTATTTGTATTACTTGCCATCTGTTTAAGTGTTACGTGATTAATATTTAACCCAATGAATATCGGGCATACCATTCCATTTAGATTTCCAATCTGTACTACCTAATGTAAATGCTTGTTGCCAAATACCTGAAGGTACAATCTCTCTATCTATTTCAATCCATGTATTCCAAGACCACCAAAAAAACTTTTGAGGCTTAGATACTTCTAAAACTTGAATCATCTCCTCATGTCTTTCCCCATGTTGATTAGGAGGATGAGTTTTAAAGATTGATCTTACTCTTTTATCCATTTGTTTAGCTTTAGATTGTTAATATTAGCACCAGTTGTAAAATCTGTCTTCAAAGTCATGTGCGACTCCAACAGCTTATCGCAGCTTAACACGCTACAACAGGTCACGAGATAATTACCTAAATTTCTTCAGGGTCGCCCTCCATATAGGTGGCTTTTAAATTATCTCTTGCTGCCAACTCCTCCAACTAATGTGTGCTAAACTCTCAAATGGCATTTCAAGTTTGCGTTGGGATAAGGTTATACTATTGCAGGTTGTCTGCCTAACTATCTTTAATTTTTTTAATAGCTTTCCCTTATCTTTCTTTAGTGATTTATATCTGGTTTACCCAATCATAATCACAAGGTCATAGGTTTGACCTTGTTAGTGTTAAAAGAGCAGAGGAGAGTTTTCGTCCTCTCCTTTTGGTTTAGTTAACCTGCTCAGTTTAGTTTAAATACTTGCAAATATTGCTACTGCCAGTATAAATAAATATAAATGAATTGAGTAATCTTTAGATCGTTTCATAATGGTTAGTTTAAATTATTCTTCTAAAAAGTCAATCTTAGTAGGATTACCAGTTAATTCTTTATATCGAATTTGAGCTATTGCTGTCTTAGTAGCATTACTATAAGCCTGTACTGCTATTTTAGCAGCATTCAAGCTTTTAGTATTCTCATAATTCTCCTTAGCTGAGTCTCCAATAGAGATCAGTTCTTTTCGTAAATCTTTAATTTTCTTTGCCATAACTACCTAATTTGATTAATTGTAATTCCATGTTGTTTTGCTACTGTTCTTTTAAATAATAGAGTTTTTTTAAAATGAGTATATAATTCTTCAGAAAGATTTTCATTATGTAGATTTAATATTTTACATACATATCGTCTATCAATATTTACTCTTCCTCGTGTCTCTCTATTTCTTCTTATTTTTTGTACAGCACTTGCATTGTTTTTTTTCCAATTTTCAATAGAGCTATTAACATTTGATTTTAAACAGGTTTGACATTTATATGCATTTATAGTAGTTTCTATAGTAAATTTACAGTTACACTGTGTACAATACTTAAAACCATAATAATCTGCTAAAAGTTTATTTTTATAAAACTTTTTCTTTTTACCGTCAATATATAGTTCATAATACTCTCCAGCCGCTTTTCTATCTTTACGTTTCTGAGTATTAATAACCTTAGTTAGTACAACACTACCATCTTCTCTAATAGAATACTTTTCCTTAGTACCTTTAATAAATTTACTTTTCATAATAGTTAGTTTTAAAGGTTATTAATAAATACTCAACTTACGTAGTCTTAACACTTACGGATCAGTTACCGAATTACAGAGTATTTAATTTAAACAAAATGCTTTACTACATCTTATCCTGTTTAAGTATGTTATTGTCCCATTCACAATCAGGCAAAATGAATAAATCTTCAAATCGTTTACTGTTATAATATTTTTTACTTAATCGTTCGTGATTAGGTGTCATTATTGCAGCATATCCGAAGATAAATGAAAATGTTATTGCTGCTGCAGCTGCAGTTGGTTCATTCATAAATTGAGGTAATGATAAGATAAACAGTAAGAATAATACTACTGAGAATGTTACTAATGCTTTGAAATAATTGCTGTACTTTTTCATGATTGTTGGTTTTATTTTACTGTAATGGTTTAAATAAAACTAAGACTACCTACTGTTATTCAGTAGTCCTAGTTTTGGATTGTACATCATAGCATGAATATGTATAGTTGTCAGAGCGTATGCGAACCTCTTTATCCTATTGTTATTGTGCTATATTAATCTATATGAAATAGATTGTCAGGCTTTACCCATTAGGGTTTAGAAGCCATTCTCTTGGTACAACGCATCCTTGAGAGATCACTAATTGATTTTTCATGATGAAAATGTGTTAAGTTTAATTAACTATTACTTATTCATTGTCAGTTACTCACGTAACGAGTACGATAGTAGTACTTAATCAGTACATTACTAAAGTATTTAGTTGAGTATTACTCGAAATACAAGTATATCTCCACTAATAGATTGCGTTTTAATCTTGTTAGTACGGAATTGTATCATATCAAATGATTAGTGCATAGAAGAGGTGTAAAAGCACCCCGAAGGGTGCTATTCTCTAGTATGCGAACGGCTTCTCCTCGCCTTTGGCTATTGACCAGGCTGTATCGTTGTACACTCCCTCTGCATCTCGAAGTGCAGTGAACTTGCCGATAGTGAACTCGTGAGTTGACGGATCGAATCCATCTGCCTCAAGTACAGAACGTCTGATCGGGATGTACATTTCTCCGTTGTTGATAGAGAGTGACCCGTCAACAACTTCCATGCTGTCGACTCCGTCCTCTCCGACTACTGGAGTACCGATTAATGTTGATGGTGCTTGACCATATAATGGAGCTCCGTATACCGTAACGGAGTCTTTGAGTAATTGCATATTTAATGCCATATTTCAAGTTTTAAAGATTGTAGAACTAGGGAGTGTGTCTCCCCGTCCCATTTTTAGTAGGGGTTAGTTTTTTAGGTGCTAACCACTTCTACACGCATAGAGCAATAAAAAATATAATACAAGGGGGGTAGTAAATATTACAATGCTTACATCTTTTCATATAACATAGATAAAAAAATACCAAAAAATATAAAATATGTATATTTACATATGGAAGATTTATTACAAGCAGTAGGATATCATAAAGAGACTGAACGCATATGTCATATAGTTACATTAAACGATGTTGTATACATGATATCATACACAAGAGATGGAGAGTTCCTAGATGCGTCAGAGGTCGTCTACCTATAACGGTAGTCAACCTAAAGGTTTACCTTATAGTACAAATTACTATCATAAACGTACCAGTAATTCTATCTTAGATACTATAAACACTGGATCTATAAAATTCTATACTAGCAAGAACGGCTGGCTCTTACTATCACGTTTATGATAGTTGTAGCCCTAGGAAAAAGGTAAGTTAAGACTATCACGTTTGTGCTAGTAAGCCCTGTAAACTATTTTACATTCGCAAGCTTTTTAACAATTACTTACCATTATTACTATAAACATTCATTTTTAATATTAATACTATCATGTTTGTGATAGTAACTAAGTTTTTCTATATTTGTACTATCAATATTCGATAGAAAGTTATATATTTGTAATGTACAAACGTAAAAGAAAAGTGGTTTCAGTTTATTTAGATACTAAAGATAGCATATTACTCTTATCAAAAGATAGAGCATTTCATGTATTATATTACATTTTGAACCAAGCAGATTTTGAAAGAAACATTTGGTATGCTGATAAAATTCATAAGAATCGCATTATGATTAAATTAGAAATATCACCTGCTACTTTGGATAAACATATTAAATCCCTTAAAGAACGTAAATTAATTATATCTGAATCGAGAGGACGATACAGAGTAAACACTCAAATATTATCAATGTGAAAATAATGTATTCAATATATGAGTTAGCACCATTACCAAATGCACATTTTACTGATTTAATACCTAAAGGTAGATACGAGCATAAAAATGCTGCAATGTTAAAGATGAGATTATTGCTAGATGAGAAAACGGAAACCCGTTATTGTATAATAGAAGAATATGAATTAATAAATTAATCAAATGTCAGAAAAAACAAAAGAATTAACAGAGGCTACTGAGGAAACGGGAGGAGAATCAACAGCAAAAGTTCCTACACTAGAAGAGCGTAAGGAAGAAAGAGATGCATGTAATAGAGAAATTGCAGCAGTATTAGAAAAGTATAGTTGCAGAATGACTGCACAAGTAGTTGTAGGAGAAAATAGAGTAGTCCCTCAAGTATTTATAGTAGATGAAAGAAGTTGAGTTTATTCATACTGATAATAATTTAGATGATTTATTTAGTTACGAAGGAGAATTACTTAGTAATATTAATCAATACTGCGCTGATACTTCTAAACAAATAGTAAGCTCTTATTATATTTCTAATGAAGAACCATACTTTAAATTAACAATTACAATTACACAAAAATGAAAAAAAAGGTAGAATCAGTACGTGCTATATTAGCAACTATATTTATATCTATTAATGAATCTCAACGATCTAAAGGAACAGGTTTAATGTTTAAGTATAAACATGAGCTTTATAAAAATGATGATGGAGAAGAGGAAGGGTGGATATTCAATATTATGCTAAAAGAAGCTGGTTATCCAGAAAGAACAATCCAATCGTTTCCTTTTAAAAAAGTGAATAATATGGATAGATATAATATGGAATACAATGTATTGATGTCAGTCCTTATGATATTTACTGAAGGTACGTTACTTCAATGGAATGAAATAGGGAAGATGCTTAATACCGATAAAGAGCTACAAAAAGTAGCAAAGGAAACTATAACAAAATGATTAAGAAGATACTTAATTTACCAACGGATGACAGCAAAATCTACAAGCAGATTCTTGCGTTCTTAAACTTTAGCCTAAGTGCTACTGCTCAAGAACGTGAGGTGCTTGCAGAGATCATTCAGCTTAATAACGAATATGATGCACTTCCTGCAAAGCAACGTGCTAAGTTTATATTAAGTACTGATATGAGAAAAGAGACTAGGGAAAAATTAGAAATTGAAGAAAAGCAATTTAATGTAATCCTGTCTCGTCTTAAAAAGAAGACAATATTTGGTCAACCTATATTCGATAAAGATGGTATTTTAAGTGGTCACTTAGCATTTAAGCCAGATCATGATGGAATAAGTTTTGAAATTAATTTAATGAAGTCTGTTTCAGAGTCTAAAAAAGAAAAGGTAGTAAAGGAGACTACTGCAATTCCAGATGCTACTGTATCTAAACCTAATACTTCTAAAAATATTGCTAAGCCTTCAAACGGTACAGAAAATATAATTGAAGAAGAAGGATTACCTTCAGGTTTTCTAATACTACCTCCAAATGAATAAACAGAAAGCAATACTTAATAGATTAGCCAAAGAACACGGTATAACTATTGGGCAAGCTGAAGAGATTTGGAAATTGCTAGTAGATAAGATTGCTATTACGATTAGTGATCCCGATAAAAAAGGTGAAGATAATTTATACGATATTGAAAAATTTCCTATTATTCACATTGATAATTTTGGTAAATTTATACCTAACGTAAAAAATCTAACGTACGCCAATATACATTTAAAAAAACGATTTGAAGAAGATGACAAAAGTATCACTTGAAGGTAATAATTGGGTAATCAAATATTCAGATACTATTGAAAAGTATCCTATAGATAAAGTACAGTTACGTATGGAAAACTGTACTTTAAGAAAAGATAGTGACTTACTATGGGTAGACTGCAAGGTTGCAATAGTTAGTGGTAATTTAGGACTTCGTTTAGACTCTAAAGCTTTATCAATTAGTAATGGTGAATGGACATTAGGTAAAGAATTGGCAAATGATAAAACCTTTAAATCAATTGTTACATTACGCAGCACTCTTTTTACTACAGAATGATAAGCTTAACTGATAGAAATTTTTGGAAAGAATATCCTGAGCTTATATTTGCTCCAGGTATTGATGTTATCTATAAAAAAGATAAGTCTAAAAATAAAGATAAAAGTTCACAGTTAATGTGGGCTATTCATTTATGTGAAAATTTAGAATCTAAATATTATAATGTTCCTAATAAATATGAGTTAATAGCAGAAAAGTTCTTAAAGGACCCTAAGTTTAAATGGAATGCTTATCAAGATGCAATTGAGTTATATAGAGATGCTTCTTTAACAGAAGCAGAACGATCTTTAACTGTTTGGAATGATACTATGAAATTAAGATCTAGAAGTATTAAAGAAATGTATCAAGATGCATTTAAAAATCAAGATGATACAAAAGCTTTACTTGATCTGGATAAAATGTTAGCAGCTACTCCTAAAATGTTTGATGATTATAAGAAGATTAAATCTGAATATGAAGCAGACAAGATTAAAAAGACTGGTAAGAGTATTAGTTCAATGTCCGATGCTGATGAAATATGATAATTAATAATAATAATTTTTTAATAGGTGAGATACCTAATTATCATCCTGAACTGGAGTACTACGAGCGATTATCATTTTGGGGCGGTGAAAAACGTAAATGTATAGAAGGATTTTGGCACTCAGGTAAATGGATGCCAGGTCCCCTATATTATTACGTTAACTTTCATAATATATTATTTGAAGACGATAGTTCTGTTGCACAAGCTTCAGGACTTCCTTGGTTAAGAGATATTGATTGGGAGCTGTTTTTATTATATGAAGAGTGCAGAGGGTTTTCAGGATTCGTAGGCGATAAGAAGTTTACGTGCGATAGGAAGTATGGTCCAGAAAAAGAACTTGCACTAAAGCTAGGGCGTATAACAAAGAAAGAATCAGAATCTAAGACATATGTTCCAGCTAGAGATTATCTTAGAAAGAATCATGGTAAGTCATTAGGTAAACCTTTATACAAGAATTCAGCAAAGCATTTTATTAGTATTCAATCTCGTGGAGGAGGTAAAACATATGCATCTTCAGGTATTGGTACACATAACTTCTTATTTGATGGTGCTACTGATTATGACGTTTATTTAAAACGTAAGAAAGATAAGCAGGCAATAGCATCTGATACTATCATTGGAGCCATTGATACTAAGTATACTGATCCTGTAATTAAAAAAATTAAACATTCATTAGACTTATTACCAGGTGGGTATAAAGTATCTGCTGATGAAGAACATCCTTCACCGTTACTAGTTACACTTACTGGATCATTGGCTTCAAATAAAGAGTATACTTCCAGAACTGGTTCATTACTTAGACACAGAACTTTTAAAGATAATCCGTTAGCTGCCAATGGTACTCGACCTAACTTATGCGTATTGGATGAGATTGGATTTATGTATAATATTAAAGAATCATGGGCTGCTATTGAGGCAACTCAACAGTCTAAAATGAAAAAGAATCTTGTAATATGGGCATTAGGAACTGGGGGACTTGTATCAGGTAAAGCTGCACTATATGCAGAATCTGTATTCCGTAATCCTCAAGATTACAATTGTCTTGTATTTGATGACATATTTGAAAACAGAGGAAAAATAGGATACTTTGTACCGTATACTAAAACTTTAAATGAGTTTAAAGAAAAGCCTAATTACATTACAAATGAAGAAAGAGCGTCTTTGTATATTACACATAGGCGAGATGAGGCTAAGAAATCTGACGATCCTTCAGTATATCAAGGAGAGATTATTAATGGTCCTATCTATCCATCTGAAGCATTTTTAGTAGTTGAAGGTGCTTATTTTCCTACCTTATATCTTAAAACACATCTTGGTGAATTAGAAGGGGGTGAATGTAAAAAGTATCTAGAATCATCATTTAGAGGAAACTTACTATTTGACGATAAAGATAAATTAGAATTCATTTCAGTACAGGACGCTAAACCTATTCGAAATTATCCATTGGGTAAAAATGATCCTAAAGGGGGTTGTGTAGAAATATGGGTTAAGCCTCAAATGAATGAAGAAGGTGTTATTCCATATGGTACATATATAGGAGGAATGGATGTTGTAGATAAAGCACGAAGTACTACAAACTCTCTTCCTTGTATTGTAATAATGAATAGGTATACTCGTCAAATTGTAGCTGAGTATACTGGACGTACAGATGATCCAAATGAGTTCTATGAGATTTGTAGAAGATTGTTATTATATTACAATGCTACTGGGATGTATGAGAAAAATTTACCTGGATTGTTTACTTATTTTGAACGACATTCGTCTACATATTTATTAGCAGATACTCCATATCAGTTACGTAATTCAGATACTTATAAAATAGGAACTAATACTGCTAAAGGTATTGATGCCAGTGGAAAAGTAAATCAGACAGCTCGTGATATGATTAAATCTTGGTTATTAGAAAAGGTATCTGAAAAAACAGAAAAGCGAGTACTGGAGACTATTTATTCCCCTGCCATACTAAAAGAATTAATAATGTGGAATAAAGATGGCAACTTTGATAGAGTATCTGCGTTAGGTATGGTAATGTGGCATGATGCTACTATGAGAGCTACTGTTAGTAAACGTACTAAAGAAGTTAAAGGATTTTTAGAAGATCCATACTTTGCAAAAATGGGAGTACTTCAAAAAGATAATAACCCTAAAAATTGGAAAAATTCTTTTCCTAATAATTAATTTTTTATCTTTACCTTTGTTATATAAATAATATTTCTTATGGCTTATAGTTCTAGATCAAAAATTCAAGGGTTTATTAATTTTCCTAGACAGAAATTGTCTGACAATAAAAAGACCCCTGCTTGGTATAAAGACAATGTAGACTTTGCAGAAAACATTTTAGTTAATGATTTCGATTTAAGAAGCTCTTTTAAAAATAAACGCACTAATTATAATTTACGATCTAATATAATTAATGTAAAGGATTTTGAAAAATTTATTAATCCTGATAATCTAGATTTAAATTCACTACCTGCTACATTTCAACACGTAGGAATTGAAAACAATAAGATTAACTTATTACTAGGAGAATACAGTCGACGTAAAAAAGAGTACCGAGCATTTTTATCAGCCAATGATCAAGAAGGAGTAACTAGAAAAGAGAACCAGCTTGGTGCAGAAATAAAAGCCAATTTAACTAGAATCATTCAGAACGAAGCTATTTCTGAAGAGCAAATTCAAAAAGAGCTTAAGGAATTAGAAAGATACGCTAAATACGATTTCCAAGACATTGCTGAGATTACAGCAAATAAGATTCTCAAAAGAGAATATAAACAACAGAACTTAGACTTCCTATTTTTACGTACTTTCGAAGATCTGCTTACTGCAGGTGAGCAGATTGCATATTGTGGAGTACTAGGAGGCGAACCAGTAATTAGACGAGTAGATACCAATAACCTATATACTCTTGGTGGAAACTCAATGTATATCGAGGATTCAGATGTAATTGTTGAATATGATTATATGTCAGTTGGTCAAGTAATTGATGATTACTGGGATGAGTTAAAAGAAAAAGATGTAGAGTTTTTAGAAAGTGGTACATTAGCTACGTCGTCATCTAAATCCAGTGGTCTTAATAGAGACATGTCAATCTTTGAATACTATGGTGAAGAAGATGCATTGCAAATATTTCACCCTAACGATTTAGGATCTCAGACGTTTTCAGGAGCATTTGATAGTTATGGTAATGTACGAGTGGTACGAGCATGTTGGAGATCAAGACGTAAAATAGGGAAACTTAAATACTTTGATGAAGATGGTGAGCAACAAACTACTTATGTACCTGATGACTACAAAGTAGATAGAGAACTAGGAGAAGAAATAACTTGGCAATGGGTTAATGAGTGGTTAGAAGCTACTAAAATTGCTGATGATGTTTATGTTAATATGCGCCCAGTTCCATACGCAGGTAAATCGTTAACTAATAAATCTAAAGGTACTCCACCTTACGTAGGTTCTGTAAACAGCATGGTAGGTTCTAAAGTTCAATCTTTAATGGACATAATGAAACCTCTTACATATTCTTACGATATAGCTTACTATAAACGAGAATTAGAGATTGCTACATACAAAGGATCATTTGCTGCAATTAATTCTTCAATGATTCCTTCAGGATGGAAGCCTGAAGAATGGATACGATATGTTACAGTAAATAAAATGGGATGGTTAGATCCAACTAATGAAATTTTAAAAGGACCATCACAAGGAAAGTCAGCAGGTGCATTTAATACTTTAACTGCTACTCAAGTACAGTTAGGAGATCCTAATGCTATACGTATGTACACTGAGTTACTATTGGATTTAGAAAATACAATGGGTAAATTAGCAGGTGTATCTGGAGCCAGAGAAGGGCAAATACAAAATCGTGAAGCTGTAGGAAACGTAGAACGAGAAGTACAACAGACATCACACATTACTGAGAAATGGTTTGCAATAGATGCCAACTTTCGTAAACGTACGTTAACTAAATTTTTAGAGTGTTGTAAGTTTGCATACAAAAAACATCCTAAACGAGGGCAGTTTTTATTAGATGATATGGGAATGGAAATGATTAGCAATTTTAATGAATTTAATTCTGCTGAAATGGATATTCATATTACTAACTCGTCTGAGGATACAATGCTTCATCAAGAACTTAAAGGACTTGCTCAAGCTGCTATTCAAAATGGACAAGCTAAGATTCATGATCTTATTGCAATTGCACAATCAGAATCAGTACAGGAAACTGCACGTAAATTGAAAAACTCATCTGAAGAAATTTTAGAAGAGCAACGTGAGAAAGAAAAAGCTGATAGAGAGTCTAATGAAAGAATGCAACAAGCTGGACTTGCAGCCGCTGAGAAAGTTGCTGAACGTGAAGATTATCATAAGAATGAGGATCGTAAAGTTGAGTACGCTAAAATTGATTCTAGTCTAGAAAGCATTGCAATGAAAGAAATGGGAGGAACTATAAGAGATGATAATAAATTTCGTGTAGATACTGATAAAAATGGCATTGATGATAGAATAGACTTAGAGCGTACAGAAATTCAAAGAACGCATAATGAAGATTCAATATCTGTAAAACGTGAACAGCTTGCTGAAACTAAACGTAGCAATATGGCTAATGAATCACTTAAAAAGCAATCTTTAAATAAATCAACAGTTACTAAAAAGTAAGATAAAGCTATACCATCAAGGAAATAAATAATAATATGGAAAAGATAATCTATTAAAATTTTATTAATATTGTATAAATAATGACAGCAAAATGAGTAAAGGAGAAGAAAATTTATTTAGCGGTTTAGAGATCATGAGTCCAGAAGAGACAATGAACACTTCTACACCAACAGAAACATCTACAGAAACGTCTGTAGAGAAGACAATTGAAAATACAGACACTCTTGCTACAGAAACTAGTAATGAATTATCTATTACTACACCTGTGCCAGGAACTGAAACTGAAACGGAAGAAATTACTTCTGATAAAGAGTCTACTTCAGGATCTAATGTACACGCAGCATTTATTAAAGAAATGTTAGGAGCTGGTATTATTAGCGGTCCTGCAGAAGAAGCAGAGTTAGAAGAGCTTTTAAAAGATGCTAGTGTAGAGACTATTAAAGAGTTAATGGAAAAAACTGTTAATGGTCAAGTTGAAGCTAAGCAAGAATCTTGGAAAAAAGGACTATCTCCTACAAAGAAAAGATTCCTAGACATTGAAGATGCATTTAATGAAACTGATGCAGCTATTCAAATGGCTCAACGATTAGAATACTTAGACAATATAACTAGTGAGCAAATTGCTAACGATGCTACTATTCAACAAAATCTTTATTATGAAGATTTAAAGCTTAAAGGTTATAATCATGAAGATGCAGTTGAAGCAGTTGAAGAAGCAAAGGCTTTAAACAAATTAGATGACAAAGCTTACAAAGCATTGGTTTCTATTAAGAAACATGATTCGGGGATAGTTGAATCTAATAAAGTTAAGCTTGCTGAAGAAGCAGCTAAACTTGAAAAAGACAATGAAGAAGCTTATGCATCATTGATAAATAATATTGATAAGAAAGAAGCTTTTATTGAAGGTCTTAATTTAAATAAAAATATTCGTGAAAAGATTAAAAATAATATTATTAATTCTGTTCATGAAGATGAGAAAGGTAATAGATATACTAGCCTCATGTATAAACAAATGAAGAACCCTAGTGAATTTGATATGTTGATTAACTATTATGATACATTAGGACTATTCAACTTAGATAAGTCAGGTAATTTTAAACCTGATGTTTCTAAAATTAAAGCAGCTGTTAAAACAAAAGTTTCTTCTGAGTTAGACAGTGTATTGCGATCAAGTAGTAAAGGTGAAGTAGGGCAACGTACTTCAGTTAAACCATCTGATCAAACGTCAAATGTTCTTGATTTTTTAGAAAGAGCAACAGGGCAACAAGGAAGAAAAAAGAAATAGTATATTCGTTAAACAACATAAATAATAACAACAATGGGACAATTACTTCCTTTACAAAAGTATGAAGCGATTGATTATAATGGTCTGGTAACAGATAATCATTTTCATGCGCTTTACATGCAAAAGCCTCAGCTTATTAGCAATGTGATCAAAGAGATCTACAAAGTTAATTTGCAAGGTAAATTACGTGAGTTCGTTGATCGCTTTCCAGTGAAGGAAGTAGATCAAGAGAACGGATTCTATAACTGGATGCTACAAGGGCAGTCTGATAAAAATCTACCTTTAGCTGACGCTGAGATGATTGACGGATCATCTGTATCTGCTGGATCATTTCCTGCAACAGTTGGTGCACACGGACAACGCTTTTATCTTATCTTTGATGAACCATTGTTTGAGAAAACAAACGTTCTTAAAGGAGAAACTGATGATTACCATTTCCTAGTAAAAAATGAAATTGATGCAGGTTCTCGTTACAAGTATGAAGTTGAGTTAGTAAATTCTAACCCAGAAGCTGTAGTACCAGTAGCTGAACTAGCAATCGGAACTAGATTTTCTAAGTTCTACTCTCTTGCTCCATCTACATTATCTTACGAAGGTTCTGAGCCTTATTTTACTTCTCCTTGGAGAATGGAAAACCGTCCTTCTACATTGCGTATGCAGTATGAAGTAGCAGGTAATGTTATCAATAAAGGTAAAAATGAGCCACTAGAGTTCGGATTTAACTATAATGGTAAAACTGAAAAAGTATGGATCAACTACCAAGATATGGTTGCTCATCACCAATGTGAAGAAATGTTCGCACGTATGTTGATGTATGGTAAGCGTAACTGGACTGCTGATCATAAGTACTTGAATAAAGATGATAAGACTAAATATGCTATCGAATCAGGTGCAGGTTTCTTTGAGCAAATTGCTCCATCAAACGTACACTATTACAATAGCTACGATTTAGATTGGCATCTTGAAATGCTTCTTGATATGGGAGTTGGTAAACTTGAGCGTGGAAAACGTGTTATTCATCTATTGACTGGAGAATTTGGAGCAATCGAAATCTCTAAGCAAATTGAAGCTAAGCGTGGAAACCAAGTTACTATCGTATCTGATAAATTCTTGGATAAGAATACAGCTGCAGGTTCTATTGGAGGTAGTAATACTAAAGGTACAATGCAACCACAGTACAACATTTACCAATGGTACAATGGTGTAGAAATTAGAGTTGAGATCCTTGATTTCTTCGATGATGATGTATATTTCCCACAACGTCACCCAGACGATTTAGGAATCGTTGAGTCACATAGAATTCTTGCACTTGATTACGGTGAAGATGCAGGTATTTACAGAATCAAGCCAAAAGGAGTTCCAGAGTACAACTGGGGTTATATTCCTGGAATGCGTGATCCTTACTCTGCAGGTGGTGCAAAACAACCTAAGCATATCTCTTCATCTATTGATGGATATGAGGTACACTTCCAGAAATGGGGCGGAATGATGATCGAAGATCCAACAAAAGTAGTTGACCTACGTTTGTTAGTAGAAAGATAGAATAATGATAACTCCCCTGTATTCTACGGGGGAGTTATTTTTAATTAATGGAGAAAAAATAAATAAATAAAATGGAGAATAAGACAGCAAGTAAAGAAACTACTATTAAGAAAAAAGTATTTGGTAGTTTTTTAAAGGATCAGGTTTTAATGGTTAAGCCAGTAGAATCATCAGGTAAATGGACAAACCTTTTAGTAAAAGGTCAGGATATGAAAAACGATCCATTTATTTTAGGTAAAGTAAAAAGAAGTTACCAAGTTCCTTTGAATAGTCACTACAAAGGTGGTGGTGTTAAGGTTGTATTTGACAACCAAGTAAAAGTACTTATTAGTAAGTACAAAGAATCATACCCTGAAGGTATGACAGAACAAGAGTTCTTTGAAAAAGAGTTAGGTACTAATTTAAATCCTAGATTGCCAAAAGAAGATAACTTTTGGAGAAATGATCGAAGAGGAAGAGTTATTCTAACTAAAGAAGGTATGCGATTAGATCTAAACAATTCTATTGATATGTTAAGATATAAGATACTAATGGCAAACAGTTCTAAAATTTCACCTTCATATGAAGCTCGTAAAAGCTCTCAAAGTTATGAGTTTATGATCGTTAACGAAGGAAAGCAAACTTCTAAGAAAATTGAAGCTGCTATGGAAGAAGCTAATGCTTATGCTAAGTTTGCAGAAATTACAAGAAGTGAGGATACAATGATTGGTTTTATTAAATCGTTAGGAAAATCTGTTCCTATTAAGTATAATGATGATTGGCTTAAGACTGAAATTCTTACTGTACTTAAAAGCAATAGTTCTAAATTTTTATCAATTGTGAACGATCCTCTTTTTAATGATCGTATCTTTGTACAAGAAGCGGTTGAAGCAGGTGCTCTAATTCGAAAAAATGCTAAACGTTATACTACTGACGGAGGTATTGAATTAGGAGATTTGCTAACTACAATAAATTGGTTAAACAATGGAGATAACCAAGATGCTAGATTGCGAATTAAGTCTCAAATAGAGATGTTTAAAAACTAATAGACAATGACTGCAAATGAAATGGCTGACGAATTAGAACTAGCTGCTGATAGAGTATCTAGCTTTGGTTCACCAGGATATGAAGATTCTGATATTACTTCTGTATTAACAGATGCGGAAGAACTTTATGTTAAAAAATTCATTAGTAGAAAAAATAATCGGAAAGGTGAAAGCTTTGACGAAACAGAGATTCGGAACCAGGGACTCAGTGCACTTGTAAAACGAGGTGCTGTGCTCTCTGTCTCCGCAAATCAAACTGATTCATCAGTAAATGGAACGTTCTTTGACTTACCTGCAGATTTCATGTATACTATTCATGAGGAAGCTACAATAGATAAAAATATTTGTAGTACTGAAACTCCAATTAAAGTAGATGTAATTCCTATTGGATATGATGAAATTTCAAGACTATCTCGTAATAAATATAAAAAACCTTATTACAAGAGTTACGGAGAAGGTACAATTTGGAGATTAGTATATTCTAGAGATACTGATGGGGATGATCCTGCATCAGCTGCTACTAGTAAGAGACATGAGTTAGTTACAGATGGTACATTTGCAACAGCTACATATTCTATCAATTATCTTAGAAATCCGAAAGGAATTATTGTTGATAGAACTACTTCTGCTAATCAAAGAAATAGTATCTTAGACGAATCTACTCATAGTGTGATAATTGATATGGCAGTAAGCCTATTATTGAATAGAGTAAAAGAACAAGAATTGAATAATATTGAGTCATTAAGTGACTTAGAATAAGTATAAATAATAATAATAATTAAAAACAAAAAACAATGTTAAGAAAAGCAAACAACGTATTTTCTGTATTGGTAGATGACAACAGTAACACTACATTACCTGCGGCAGGTTCTGTTGTAACTGCAGCTAACATCGGTAATGGTGCTGTATGTTTAGTAAATTTAGGAATGGTTAGATTAGATGCAGTTGCATTTGCAGCTCTTGCTGATACTGACAAATTCATGCTAGTACAAGGCAAAGGAGCTTCTGCACCTTTAATGAAATCACCAGCAATTACTAAAGGTACTTATGCAACAACTATTTCAAAGCATAAGCCAGCAGTACAACAAGTAACAACTATTGGTTACAATGGAACAACTGGTTCTTTACCAGCTGCAAATGACACTTCGTACTTCATTAAGATTCGTAAGAACGATAATGATGCTGCAAATAGAAGTCAACCATTTAGCTTATTTGGTCAGTTTAAAACAGATGCTTCTGCAACTCAAGAAGAACTAGCATTAGGATTAGCAGTTAATCTTAATAAGAATATGTCTGATGAACCAGCTAACGGTTATTTGACAACTGAAGTTCTTTGCGATGAAGCAGGAACTGAAGCTTTAAGTCTTTTAGATACAATTGTAGCAACTGCAGGTTCAAAAGATATTGTTATTGTAGAAAACGGTGGAGTATTACCTTACTTATTTGTAGTAGGTGATCATATTCGTTTAGGAACTGCTGTAACAGACCCTGTTTATAAAATTACTGCAACAACTGTAACACTTGCTGCTGGTGGTACTTTAACTGTAGACCGTCCAGTAACAACTAGCTTTGCACCAGCTGCAGGTACAGGTACTACTGAATACATTACTGCTGCTGCTGCTGCTGCTGCAGAATTTGGTATTCGTCTTACAGGTGTAGCTGCTGATTTCGATGTTAATTCATTTAGAAATTATTACACAAACCGTTTTACTGCAACATTCTCAGATGACACTACACTTGTAACACTTACTACAGGAGCTAGAAATGGTTCAGGTGTATGGCAACAAGTTGCAATGGATGAGTACATGAACTACGGATTTGAAGGAATGAACGGAATGTTAGGTACTCCTCCAAAATTAAGAGATCAAGCTGTTAAAATACCAGGTGTTGGTACTGCTACAGTTTTGACATCTAGATATTCAACATTGAATATTTCTTGGACTGAAACTGTAACAGGTTTAGTTGGAATGTCGGGTGCTCAAGGTAATGTAATTTTCCATGTTAACTTGGATGATACTGATCCTCTAGGACTTTTAGCTGCTACAGCATCTTCAGGAGAACTATTAGTTGAAGCAATGGGCTTGACTGATACGGACTTCGATATGGTATAATAGGAGTTTTTCTCCCCAACCCCAGTAGCCTGTCACAACTTTTGCTGTCAGTGGCAGGCTACTTTTTTATTATCAATAATTTTTACTATTTTTGGATAGTAAATTAAATCCTTCATAATGGCTCTAGTTCCTAAAATAAATATTTGTATTCAGAATAAATGTGATAAGATTGACATTTATGAAGAAACTGGTCCTTATCATGTTACTAATAATTCAGAAGGATGGGTTAATAGTGGAACAGTGGCTGCCAATATTGATACTTCAGAAATTACAGCAGCAAATTTAAAAATTCAAAGTTACGACGGAATTACGTTACTTGATACAATTACATTGTATGATGGAGCTATAAATGTCTATTCAGGCGTTGCAGGTGCTCCTTTGCCCGCAAGTTTTTTAGCAGTAAAAGATCATCCTTTTGCACAAGCAGATGGTGTTTACAAATTAGTATACACTGTAACTGATGGTGTTACAACTTTTACTAATAAGAATCAAAAGGTTTTAATCACTTGTGCTATTGAGAATTGCATTGAAGGATTAAAAAATAAAGTAGTCACTGAATGTGACAGTGCTAAATTATCAGCACAAAAAGAAACTTTAGATCAATTAGAATTATTACTATACGGAATTCAATCAGCATTCTCATGTGCAGATTTTGTTACAGCTACTAAACGCATTGCAAATGCTAAGACTATCTGTGATAATTTATGCGATTGTGGGTGTGGTGACTGTTAAAAATTATTATTATGAGTGGATGCACAACTTGCGGATCAATAACTTTATTTCAAGGTGAACAAGGAGTAGGAATTACTTCTATAACGTGGACTTCTAATTCAGCAGGAAGCCCTCAAGCTACAGCTGGTACTACTGACACATACACTATTACTTATGATAATGCATCTACTAGCACTTTTACAATAACAAATGGTGCAAATGGTGTATACGGTGGCTACTCTAGTGAATGGTTGTACGATGGTACATCTATTGCTACTGGACCAGCTGTAGGTGATTTTAGATTTAATAACGGTAGTCTAGCAGCAGTAAACACTTTATGGGTTAATGATACTAATGCAGACAGTACAAATTTATCTGCATTTTTAGATTCTTTTGATAACAGTGGAAATTATGGATTAGTTAGAGTTAGTAAAAAATCTGATTCAGATGTTTTCTGGATGGGAATTGTTATTGGAGAGTTAGATTTAGGAGCTTCTCATGAAGTTAGAGTAACTCATGTATTATCTAATGGTACGTTTACTGACAATGATCCATGTATAATATCTTTTTCTCAAGCAGGTACTACTGGTCCAACTGGACCACAAGGGGTATACGGAGGATATTCTAGCGAATGGACTTTTGATAATGCAACTTCAGCAGGTAGTGGATCGGGAGAAATTAGATTTGATAATACTACTCTAGCTTCAGTAACAGGATTGTATATTAATGATACAAATGCTGATTCAGTTGTAATGCAAGCTTGGTTAGACGCTTGGGATAATAGTGGAAATTTTGGATCTGTTAGAATAAGCGATAAAGCTAATTCTAATATTTTTTGGATGGGTAAAGTTACTGCTGAAACTGATAGCGGTACTGAACATGATATTACTGTAACGCATGTAGCATCTAATGGTACATTTGTAGACGGTAATGCGGTAATAGTATCTTTTGTTAATAATGGGTACAATGAATATAATAAGTATACTGCGTTAATTACTCAATCATTAACTGGTGCTCCTACTGCAGCTATTTTAGGAAATAATCAAATAGGTACAATTGCGTGGACACGTTCTGCAGTAGGTATCTATTTTGGAACTCTAGCAGGTGCTTTTACAGGAGGCGTACTATGCTTATTGAATCAAGGTTCATGGACATTTCCAGCAGCAGCGAGTGTACAAATATCTAGACATGATAACAATACAGTAAAAATCTATTGTTACGATGCTGCAGGAGCTGCAGTTGATAGTGTACTTAAAAACGCTAATTTAGAAATACGAGTATATAACTAAGATATGCATACTAACGAACTTTCATTTAACGAATTATCTGCAGGGGATTTTATTCCTAACGATTGGGGACACATTGACATCAGTGGGTACGCAACTGCTAGAAATGACGAAGAAGTATGCTTTAAACTTAGCGTATGGTCGTTACAATGTAAGTTTGCTACATTACTAGGAACATATTTTACTAATTTAGAATATGGAATAACTTCTCCATGTTCGTTAGATGATTTAAAGAAATTTAAATACGGATTAGAAATCTTAAATAGATATAACCCTAGGGATATTATTGGAGATACTACTAAATACAACACTTTGACATATTCTCAAATATTACAAATATTACAAACCTTATATAAAAAATATTAAACATGTTATTGCTAATAATTAATAAAATTTAAAATTAAGAATTATGCCACCAAAAGGAAGAACTTTTATTCAATTAGTAAATAAAAACGGTACTCCTGTTGAAGTAACTGATGATAATAGATTAAAAGTTGAAACATCATCAGTAACAGCAACACCAGGAGTTTTAGATATTACTAACACCGTAGGATCAACTTTAAATACTTGGAAGTCTTTCACAGTTGTATGCGTTGCAGGTACTGTTGATATTGGAACTGAAACATTTCCAGTAGGTACTTACAGCTTTTCTAATAGTAACGGAACATTAACTAGTATAGCATATGATGCGTCTAGCTCTACAGATTGTAAAATTATATTTGTAGCTTAGTAATGGCAAGAACAGAAGCACATATCAAAGTAGCAACAGCTCCAGTTGGAACTGAACTAATGAAAACAGATCAAACGACATCATACAGGACAGGAGATGCAGCAGATTTGAACTACGGTAGAGATGCTAGTTTTTTAGTGTTAGTTTCAAACAATCCATTTGGTAACACTAATAGGTTTACAGACACTTTAGGAACTCAAGTTTACGCTAACGATATAGTTATAGATTGGAGTAACACGGACGGTACAACGATAGTATCAGGATTCTACAGAGTTAAACAAGGTACAAACGATTGGAACGGAGCTATTGATGGGGCGTTAGCGTTCTCTACTGGTGGTTACACTTCGGGTTGGTACTTGCCTAACTTATGGGAGTTTAACAGTTTATGGAAGGTTGGCAGCAGACCGCTAAACTATGCACCCGTAAATGGTGGTAATCTTAACGATAGATACTGGACAAGTACAACATTACAAGGTTATACTAACCAACCCGCTTGGACTTCCAACTTCTTCCAGTGTGGTGGGCTTACATCAACTCAGTTATATTATTGGCTACCATTTAGAAGATTTACTTACACAGAATTAGGAGTATAAAAAAGACAACATTGCAAAGAAAATTTAAGTTATGAAAGTTATGAAAATCTTATGCTTAGAGTAATGACAAGATTAGAAGATTTTATAGTATCATAACATAATACGATAACAATGGTAACAACTGACGCACATTTAGCAACACCATCAAGATCATTATATGTAGGATTATCTAACAGTGCTATATATACTGGATCAGGTGAACAAAGTTTGCTACCACTTACAGGACAAGGTTCTTTATCCGTTCCAGCAAATGGATTTAAAGTTGGAGATAGCTATTGTCTTGTAATGGCTGGAGAAATATTATTAGGAGATGGTAACGATGATTTTACTCTTAAAGTATATCAAAATGGTACAGTTTTAGGAGATATAACAGTAACTCTTGAAAACACTGCTGCAGGTGTAAGTTTTTGGGAAGTAGAAGTAGATTTTACCGTTAGAGCAATAGGTGCTACTGGTTCAATGTGTACCAATCTTGATTTTACTTTTAATAAAAATATTACAAAAGATTTTAAAGGAAGTAGACATGTTACAATTACTACATTAGATACAACTACAATAAGCTCTTTAAGTGTTACGGGTGAAATAGTAGGGCAAAACAATTCTTCATTAGTAACTAACATGATGATTTTACATAAAGTATTTTCAGGCGCATAGTTAATTTTAAAAAGGTAAAAAATAAAGATGGATTACCCAGGAACAACACTAACATAATAAACATGGCAAAATATAAATTTCCACCGTTTGAAACGGTATTTGAAAACCCAACTATTACTATTCACGGTGATGTTGGTACAAAAGTAACTAATAACGTTCCTAGCAATACTGCGTACTGTGATATTCTAATAGAAACACCGCAAACCAAAAAATCTAGTTTTAGATTAGAGGGTAGCCCTGAGCCTGTTGATTGGACTATGGAAAAGCTTTCGATCTGGGTTAATACTCAGTTGGCACAATACGAAGTAAATTCATAACTATACTGTAATTATGAAGTTTTTAAAAGTGTTAATTAGAGAAGTTGGGTCATTACTAATAGCAATTGTATCAATAGCTGTTGTATACCCTTATTTATGGATTTACAGCATCCCTGTTAGCATTTTAACTATAGGAGCTTTATATACTATGCTTAAACCTATATATGACCATAGAAACCGTCTTTTAAAAATTCGGTTAAAAAGAACTGGAATGTGGTTTTTGAATGTGCTTTATCAACTATGGTCTATTGTTAAGTATTCATTTTTGATGGTTGGATACATTATTGACTTAATGGGAAATGTTTTACTCGGTGAAATTATAGAAGACTTAGTTGGAGCCGAAGAAGAGACTTTATTTGGAGATGGAGGAGTTACGATCAGTGCTGCTCTTGGAGATTTAAAAAGACAGAATAAACTTAACAGATTTGGTCTATGGCTAACTAACGCTCTTAGTGCGCTAGATCCAATGCACGATGATCATTGTATAGCAGCGATTCAGCTGTATGAATACAAAAAGTCGTTAAAATCAAAAAACAACTAAAATGGACCGCTTATTAGATAATGATTTAGCACAAGCTGGAGGAATCGCATCAACAACAATGTCATTTTCAATGTACGTATTAGAATTATTCTCAGACATGACTTTTAATGATTACGCTCAAGCTGTACTGACTGTAGGAGGGGTAATATATTTATTCTACAGAATAAAGAATTCAAGACTTGATGCTAAGATTAAAGAAAGACAGTTAAAAGATAAAGATAAATAGTTATGAAAGCATTAAAAAACATTGCGTGGTTCTTTAAGGAATTAATGTATCTATGGTCAGACAAGCCTTCTTTTTTTTCTAAGAAGCGTGTAGAATCTAGTATTGCCTTTATTATTGCACAAGCAGGAATGATATGGTATTTAGTAACTCATATGGATACTATGGATATATACGATTTTCTTATGTGGGCAGGAGCAGAGTTCTTGATTGCAGGATATACAATTAGCCATATTCAAAAAGAAAAAAAATCAGCTAAGATTAATTTACCAAATATTAATAAAAATTAAAAATATGTTTAAGGTTTGGGAGAAATACAATAGTGTAATTTTACTAGGGGTTATATTATATTTAATGTTTATGTACATAAAAGGGTGCAATGCTCACAATGTAGATAAAACACGTATTGCATCACTCCTTGAATATAAACACATAGCTAAAAAATACATAACTAAAGATAGCACAGTTGTTAATTATAACAGCTCGATAGCAGTGACTCCTGAAGATTTGAAGATCATTCAGGACACGCTGCTTGACTATATTGAAAATTTAGAAATTAAGATTAAAAATGTAGAGTCAACAACAATTATTACAGAAAGATTAAGAATAGATACTCTTGAAGTACCTGTTTACTTAACTAATTGTAAATTTGACACTACTGTTCAAATAACTGACCCTTATTACGATATGGATATTACATTGACTAATCAAGGGTTAACTTTTAATACTATAGAATTTTCCAACACTGTAGGAATTACATTAGCTGAAAAACGTGAAAAATGGTTTAAAAAAAAAGAATCAATTGTTACTGTTACTCATAGTAATCCTTATATGCAAGTAGATGGTATATCTACTTACACTTTTTCTCAGCAAAAAAAGTGGTATAACAAATGGTGGGTACATACTTTAAGTGGAGTTATTGTAGGTGGAGCAATTGTGTATGGTGTAACTAAATAAATTAATAATGAGTATTAGTAAAAAACGATTATTTTACGACATTGAAACTTCATTTTGCAAAGGTCATTTTTGGCGACCTGGTTACAATCAAAGAATTGGTCCTGAACAAATAACAGACTATGCTAAAATTATTTCTATACATTGGAAATATGAAGGAGATAGTACAGTTAAAAATTTAGACTGGGGGTTGAAAAAACAATGTGATAAGAAAATGCTTGAAGTATTTATTCCTATTATGAATGAAGCTGATGAAATAATTACTCATAACGGTAAACGTTTCGATACGCCTTGGATTAGAACACGTGCGTTATTTCATGGATTACCAATGAGGCATACTTACAATGAAGTAGATACTTACAAACTTTGTAAAAAGTATTTAAACCTTCCAAGTAATTCTTTAAAAGAAGTATGTAAATATTATGGACTGCAAGCTAAGGTTGACGCAGGAGGACTTCAAACTTGGATTAATGTAATATATAAAAAAGATGCAGAAGCATTAAAACATATGTTATTTTATGGAGATGGTGATATTAATAGCTTAGAAGCAGTTTTTAATAAAATTAAGAATTACGTTAATCCTAATATGCAATATTCTGTATTACGAGGAGGTGATAAATTTACTTGTCCAGAATGTGGAGGACTAGGAAGACTTAGAAAAACATATTCAACTGCAGCAGGTACAATTCAACACTATATGTCTTGTAGAAATACCGAATGCCTACCTTCATTTAAAATAAACAATAAGACATATATGGACTATTTGCAGTTTAAAATGATTAACAACATACCATAATTTTTAATATATTTGTATATGCTACCATTAATAGATTTACATAGTCAATTAGATGAAGCTCTGAGTATTAATAATTCAGACTCAGTTTTTGCTACTTTGTACTATACTGATATTATCAATGAACAAAGATCACTAGCTCTTCGTAATGAATATAATAAACGTAGAACTATTGATGATGGTGTACAACAATCATTATGTGTAGACTTAGAATTAGTAGACGAACATAACTGTTGTGTAACTGTTCCTATTGGGTGTAAAATCTTACGTAGTGTAAATCCTTTACCTAGTGCTATAGAATTGCACCACGGACCTACTATTACTTCAGTTGGACCTATTCTTATTACTAAAAAAAAGTTTACGTTAATAGATTATAACAGAGTACCTCATATCGGAAATGGACGTACTACAGGTAAGACTATATATGCATTCTTGTATGATAACTATATTTATATTATTAGTAAGGATCAAACAATTAAATTAATAAAATCAATAACCGTTAGAGGTATTTTTGAAGATCCTTCAGCATTATCAGCTTTTACAGATTGTAGTAGTTCTAACAAACCTTGTTGGTCACCAAGCGATCCTTATCCTCTTAAGCAGTGGATGTGGGCATATATTAAACCTCAAGTTATACAGCAGTTATTACAGAAAAAGCAAATACCGATTGATGATGATAATAATGCTAATGATGATTTAGCAGATGTTAGAACTGCATCCAAATAATAAATATGAGTAATAACTATTTAAAAAGAGGAAGTGGGAAAAGTATAGCTGGTGTAAAAAAATATGATTTTTACAGTCATTATCGTAAAAACAGTAAACTTGAAAAAATAGAGCGTACGGAGTACTCTAGATTTTTAAAAGATTTACTAGTTGAATATAGTAATGCGATTGTAGAAAAGAATATGCAGCTTAAATTAGGTAAGTTAGGATATATTAGAATACAGGCTAGGAAGTTACATTTTATCAGAAAAGATGGTAAGATTGCTAAAAGTCTTAGGGTAGATTGGCAGAAGACTTGGGCATTTTGGGAAAGTAAATATAAAGGTAAAACCAGAGATGAAATTACAGAAATTAAAAATAAAAAAGTTCTCTTTTTTGAGAACTCACACACAAATCAAGAATTTTACATGCATTTGTGGGATAACACAACTGCGATAGTAAAGTTTAAAAGGTTTTACAAATTTAAACCGTCTAGACAATATTCTAGATTAATTAACAAAGTAGTTAGTAACCCTAACAGAACAACGTTTTATTATGGATAAAGGAGAAACAATGGAATCAGGATCAGGAGTAGAATCAAAAGTAACTATTAATCGTATTGAAAACGAAGACGGTAGTTCAATAGAGACAAGAGTTGAAGAAGTTACAGGTGGATATATTAAAACAGTATCTAAACGTTTTAAAGATGCAGAAGGTAACTGGCAATACAAGGATGATAAATCAGTATCTACTGATAACCCTTTAGAAAAAAAGAGTCTAATTGAAAAATTAGAATCAGTACTTAATAAAAATGAATAATTATGTATTCAGGTAAAATGGTATCCTCTTCTACAATCATAGATAAAGTTCATCGTGATTGGGGATTGGAAATGAGTGATGAGCAAGCCTACGAATGGTTAGCTGAGTTTATGGCACATACTAATGTAGGTGACGTAATGAGTCAACGTATTGCCTATATTATCATTTGTGATGGTAGAGGCGATTTACCATTTGATTTACATAAAATTGAAACAGTTGCGTATTTAGATTGTATAGATACTCTTGAACAAGCTGAATGTGGAGAAGGTAGAATTACTCCTATGAGATGGTCTTCAGATAAGTTCCATGCTCGTTATCATAAAGATGACAGAGATTATACTACTGAGTCAGCAAATACGTATAACGTAAGTGATAACTCCATATTTACTTCTTTTTCAAGCGGGTTTGTAGCAATGGCATATGATGCTATTCCTACAGATAAATCAGGTTACCCTATGATTCCAGGAGAGCAGCAATGGTTAGAAGGTGCTACTCATGAACTAGTATGGAAAGCTGCACGTAAGCTTTGGATCACTGATTCAATTAGCGATAAAAAGTTTCAAAAAATTGAACAGGACAGAGATTGGTATTTTGCACAAGCTGTTAATCATGCTAAACAATGGCATAATGTAGATCATGCAGAATCAGTTAAGAATTCAATAGTTCGTACTATTCCTGATATTCAAGCGCATGCTTCTTTCTTTGCTAATTTCCAATTACCAGAGCAACGAAACTTTAGAGGTAGTAGAACATATTCATCAGTAGTTAGAAGTACTCAAAGTCCAAGTAATTTAGCATAATGAAACAGCACGTAAATACATATGGAGGAATGAATAAGGATGCTTCTTATGATTCTATTTCTTCAAACTTATATATACATGCTCAAAACATTCGCATTACTACACGTAAAGGTGAATCAATGGGTGCGTTTACCAACATTAAAGGTAACGAGGAAGCATTTGTATTATCACCAGTAGGTTCAACTAATCCTGAAATCATAGGATATACTACTATTAGAAATAGAATTATTTTATTTGTAGCAGATGATAATGATGCTGACGGGTGGATATATGAAGTTCGATATGACGAGGCTACTAGAGTAATTTTACCTGGATACCCTGTATTACTTTATACAGGAGCATTAGCATTTAGTAAAGCTAATCCTATTAAAGCTACTGGTAGATATGAATCAGACTGTACGCAAAGAGTATACTGGACAGATTACAATAATTACCTACGATCTCTTAATATATCTGATCCTAACGTATTGACATACCCTTTAGATCAAATAGATATTTTTCCAAACATTGAATATGTACAACCTTATTTAACAGGTATTGCAGGAGGTGGAGCATTACTTTCAGGAGAATATCAAGCTGCATATAGATTAACTACTACTGATGGTAAAGAGAGTTTAATTTCTCCACCTAGTAATTTAATACATATAACATCAAATTCAGAAACATTATTACAATCTGCTCAATACAATGGTGAATTAGTAGCAGGTGTAAATACAGGTAAATCAATAAGTATTACTATTGACACAAGTAATTACGGAGAGTATGATAAAATAGAGTTAGTGATGGTCTATCATTCTACTTTATTAGGTTCTCCTGTAGTTAAAACAATTGAAAAACAAGAAATTAATAATCAAGCAGAAGTTACTTTTTTATATACAGGTACTGAAGACTCTGCAGTTACTATAGAACTTGATACATATACTATTAAAACTAATCCTTTTAAGACATGTAAAACATTGGCTCAAAAAGATAATAGTTTAGTAATTGCTAACATTAAAGGTAGTTCGATATCTGCACAAGATCTACTTCCTGATGATGAAACTTTTGATGCCAAAGCCCTTAGATATTTACCAAGTAGTACTAGCTCATCTCCTTCAGGAGCATATAATACTGAATTAAACAGAGATGCTCATTGGGACCCTGATTGGCACACTGATAAGCAATATAAGTTTCAGGAAAATAGTTTACGATTAGGCGGAAATGGTCCAAATATATCATATACGTTTCATTTAGAACCTTTTACTGTTGATGGTACTAATAGTCCAGGTTTTGCAAACGTAGCACCTGTACCAGATGCTGCTCATGATTTACAAGATGGTGATCCGTATAACTATAACTCTACGTATCCTAACATGGCTTCTCCTTTTATTTCTGGTTTGCTTAGAGGTTACAAAAGGGGAGAAACATATAGATTCGGTATTATATTTTATACTACTAAAGGAGAAGCTACATTTGTAGAATATATCGGTGATATTAAATTTCCTGATATTTCTGAACAAGATAGTGTTGTAAACAATTCAACTTATAAGTATTTCCCTACCTCTACAGGCGTAGGAGGGGATACTACTGCATACGCAATGGGTATTCAGTTTACACTTAATTTTTTATCTTGCCCATCATTACTATCTCAAATAGAAAGCTACCAAATAGTACGTGTTAAAAGAGAGCAGGAAGATACTCGACGAGCATGTTCAGGCATAATGAAGAATTTTTGGACTGCTCCAGTAGGATCAACTCTAGCTTCTACATATGATTTACGAATCAATAGTAGTGAATTAGTGCTTCATTTAATGCCTTATAATCCAAACGGCATAGGTTCAACAACAGGTGCAGACATAGGATCAAATTCATATAATGGTGAATTTGAAAACATAAGTACTGCATTAGTATATGCTAAAGCAAGTGCTAACTATGAAGTCAAAGGGGAAGCTGTAGCTTTTTATAGTCCTGAAATATCACATAATTATAACAATGTTAGAATTTCAGGCTCTAATTTAAGCGCAAATCCTAGTTTATTAATGACTGGAGTATATCATACTACAAATGGTAAAGTGATTATAGGAGGCGTTCAAGATTTAAGCGGGGTATCATTAGCTCCTAATTGTATAGATTACAGAACAACTTTACGATCTACATATCCAGTATCCTTTAACAGTGTAGAAAATATTAAAAAATGGGATTTTGTACAAATGTCTGTAATGGATCATTCTACTACTTATGAAGATAGTGATGCAACAACTCCTATAATATCAGGTTTTACAAATACTAATCCTATTACATTGCAAACTACATTTCATTTAAGAAATTATTATGCAATAGATGATTTTCCTGATACAAATGCATCGTTAAACGATCCTCAACCAGGTGCTCTAGGAACCTCTCCTGAATTTTTTAAAGGCGGTTCTGCACTAATAGGTAAAATAGGTACAATTCTTATTGATCCTTTAGATCCTCCTACTGCTGTAGGAGGAGGTGCAACAGACTGGTTTAATAATACTAACATTGATGTTTTAAACCAATCTACACTTAATCCAGATTCTGCATTAGAAGCCATAACTACTCCTATCTTAGATTTAGTATTACCTAAAGATGAAGTGTATGGAGGATATACTACTACTGCATTAGAAGCTAATGTTTTTATACCTGCTTCTCCAGTAATTGATAAAACTGAATTAAACCCTAGAGTATATGGAGGAGATATATTTTTAAATATGTTCACTCTTCAATTATCTACATTAGAATATTTAAATACTGATTTTTTTGCAAATACTAATCGTGATTATACTAAAGAGCAATCTGAAACACAAATATTAGTAACTGAGTCTCTTATTAATCTTGATTTAGCAACAGGTTCTAATATTAAAACTAATGTATCATTTACAGTAGGTGCTGAAAATAGAACTATACTTAGACAAGAAACGGGCAATTCTAACGTTGGGGTAACTCCTTATGGTAAGAGTGAGATAATGTACAAATATCTTGATGTATATTCACGAGAAAATTCAGATTTAGTATTTATTACACAGTCTGAAAATGCTACAAATTGTACAGTTGATGACATTAAAGCATACTTATCAAATGTAAAAAAAAATGGAGAAGCTATAGATTCATGGGCTCAATTTCCATTAAATGATAATTATGATGTAGATGATTACGGTCCTATTAATGAGATAGTTAACTGGAAAGATAGAGTATACTTTATTCAAGATACTGCATTTGGAGCATACAGTATTAATAGAAGTGCTATTACTACTACTACTGATGGAGTACCAACTGAATTAGGTTCAGGTGTAGGTTTTAGTAAGCATCAGTATTACTCAAAAGAAAATGGTTCTATTCATCAGTGGGCGATTAAAACTACTGAACGAGGCATTTACATCTTTGATGCTATTCATAGAAAAATACACATGTTAGCAGGCGGAATCAATACTCTTTCTGAAGTTAAAGGAATGCATAGCTGGATTGGAGAACTTCCTGATGCCGTTTTCTTACGAAAAGAAAACGGAGGAGATAATCCTATTTTAGATTCAGGTGTTACTATAGGTAGAAACATTATTGATGATGAAGTAGTTTTTACATTCTTATCATCAGATGAAAAATATTCATTAGTGTTAGATGAAGGTGCTCAACAATTTTGTGCAATAGATACAACTACTCCTCGTATATATATTGAGAATGGAGATATTATAATGAGTCCTTCTGAAACAAGTAAGTTGGAAAATGCTACTACTTTATATACTCACGGTTTAGGAGACTGGGGTAAGTTTTATGGTAACGTAGAAGAGAGTTCACTTACATTCGTAGTAAATCCTAATGCTGATATTAATAAATTACTAAGAACATTCGAATTTAACTCTATAGTTAGAGATAATAATAAAGTAATTGACAGAGCGCAAACAATAACTGCATTTCGTATTCAGACTGAATATCAAGATACTGGTAAAATACCTTTCTCATCAGGACGGATTAAAAGAAGGTTTGATAAATGGAGAGTGAAAATTCCTCGTGATATTATTACTCCTGCTAAAAACCAAAGGTTGAGAAGTACACATTTTATTGTATCTTTATACTTTGACAATACTGCAAACAAAGAATTGATAATGAATAGAGTAATATCTCATTACGATGTACAAATGTTCTAATGGCTAAAAAGAAAAAACATAACAGTCCTGTAACTACTTCAGGTCCTACTGCTTCACAAAAGCCTGTAGATGAAGCTGCTATGAATGCTATGATGAAAGCACGATTAGCATATGCTCATATGTTTGGAAATCCTGCTAGTCAAAGATTAATATCTCCTACAGATAATCCTTATGATTTCGGTAATGGAGATGTAGGTACACATTTTATGTCAAGTATTGATAACTATGCAGTACCTCAAATTCAAAATGAAAATGGTCAACTACAACTAGGTGATTATGGACCTCGTTCTAATGAAGCTATTAGATTTGATAGTGACGAAGATGCTAATTACTTTGCTAAAGAAAACTATAAAAAAATATCACCTGCTTTTCAACAAAAAGCATATGGGGGAGGAATTCCACCTATTATACCAACATGGGACTATCCTTCTAAAGGAACCCCTATATATAGAAACACGTCTGAAGTTCCCCCATCATTTGCGTACGGTGGTCCAATTGTAAACAATAATGAAAAACCTGATGGTTATTATACTTACAACAATACTCGATACAAAAAAGAAGGTAATTCATGGTTTAAATACGAAGGGGATAAATTTACTCCTTTGTCAGCAGGAAATATTTCTGAAAGAGTTAAGGTTTTAGAAAAAAATGCGTTTGATGAAAATTCTCCAAATAAAATCTTATACTATAAAGATAATCCAGAATGGTTTAATAATCGTGCTAAATGGAGTGATAATTCAGAATGGGATAAAATAGTACGAAAAAGAATTTATAGTGGCGAAGGTTGGGGGTTTAATCCTTCAACGGGGGAAATGACTAAACCTATAAGTTCTAAAAAAACTAAAATTAATCCTGAAACAGTAAGACAAGCTTTTAAACAAAGTAGTAGTAATATTACTAAAAAAGAAAAAGAATTTAGAAAAGGTAAAATTGAGTATACTGTTCCTTATGAAGAAGCGCATAATCCTTATGGTGCAGAAGAAGCAGGAAAAAAATATTGGTTGACTCCTAAACAACATAAAGAAGCAATGTCTGCTCAAATAAGCCATAATATGAACGCTGTTCAAAAACATCCGTTATGGCAACTTCCTGGAGTAGTTTTTTCTGGCGCAAGCGCACCCCTTAGTCAAGGTATTAAAAATGTAGGTGCTGCTGGTACAAATCTTTTTAAAGGTACTAAAGCTGCAGTCGGTAATACACTCAATGCTGAAATAGGAGGAATTCCTCATTTAACAGCAGGTAATTTAACAAATGCTTATTTTACATCTCGTATACCAGGTAATATTGAAAATGTATATAATGACCCTAGTATTGAAAATATTACTAACTTAGGTTTAGATTTAACAGGTACTGCTGGTATAATAGGAGGTGTGACAAAAGCTGCTAATACTACACGTAATGCAGTAAGTCCATATGTTAAGAGTTTACCAAAAGGTGTTAAAAATGTAATTACTGGTAAAGCTAAATTTAATAGTCTATTTAAACGTGGTGACCTTACTAGGTTTACTGATAAAGGTGGACTTAAAGCATTAGAGCAAAGAATAGCCTCTGGTAATGCTGATGCTACAGATGGACAATGGTATGCATCTTTACAAGATAATCCAGATGCTTTGAAATATGCTAAGCAATATGAAGATGATTTATTAAGTTCTATAGTACAAGGTTCTAAAGCAAGTAATAGTGAGTATAGATTAGAGAATTTAGCTAAGAAATTAAATAGTTCAAAATTAAAAACTTCTGAAAGAGAACGGATTGAAGAGGCTTTGACAAGAACTATACCTAATAAACAAGATCTTATTGAAAATAGTAATCTTAATAATTACTATAAAATGCAACCTTCTGGCATAAGAACTAAAGTTGATAGGATATTGGAAAATCCTGAAGGGTATTGGAAAACTGATTTATATAAAAACGATATTGAATTACAAAAAGTTTTAGCAAATAAAAAATTTTATAACCCTAATGAATATTTATTGCCTAAACCTGCATCTGAAGCTTTTTTACCAACAAGCATAAGCAATGTAGAATCTTTTATGGGACCGTTAATTACCCCTTCGGTGATTTTATCAGAAGCTAATGCAGGGAATATTGCAGCTTTAAAAAATCCATTTGTTAAAGAGGTTCAAAAGTTAAATACATTAAAAATGCAATCTCCTAATAATCAAGAACAAAAAGCATACGGTGGAAAAATTCCCTCACTAGCACACGGAGGTTCAATAAATAATACTAATAACAATACTATGCCACAAGAACAATTAACAGAATTTAATGGACCATCTCATGAGCAAAACTCATTAGGTGGAATTCCAGTTGGACCTACTGCTACAGTAGAAGGTAATGAAACTATGCAATCAGATGAAAACTATGTTTATTCTGATAGAAATGTTTTAGATAAAGAAACTGCTAATGAGTTTAGATTACCTTCTAAATGGATAGGTAAGACTTTTGCAGATGCTTCTAAATTAGCTACGTCTAAATCAGGACGTACTGACGATGCTATTGAGCAAGAAGACACTGCACGTAAGTTGGATAGTTTACGTGAAGCACAAGAAGCGTGGAAAGCTAAAGAGCTAGAAAAAGATATGGCAATGATGCAAGAAAAGCATCCTGAAGCAATGCAGCAATTAATGCAAGCTCAACAAGCTCCGCAACAACCACAAGGACCTCCTCAAGGAATGCCTCAAGAAGCTGAAATGCAACAGCAAGCTCCACAAGCAATGCCACCAATGGAAATGTCTCAAGATGGAATGCCACCTCAACAACCAATGGCAATGGGAGGCTTTGTTAATACTGATGGACCAGGTGATCCTCCTAAAAGAGAAATGCCTGAAAAGTATGCTGATTTAAAGTTTGCTAATAATTTATCATGGGATCAATTAAGTCCTTATCAGCAAGAAGTCGTTCATTATCAAATGAATAACAAAAAATATTATGATGAAGCTGCAGGTGAATACAAAGCTTACCCTGGACAGTCTACCGAAGGTCAAGGTGCAGGTACTAGACAATTAGTTGAAAATAGTGCACCTGTAAATAGTTATGATCAATACGTAGGTTATACTCCAGGTGAAGCTAAAGGTTTTCAAATGTCAACAACTTCTAATCCTATTATATCAGGAGGAGGAAGAGATGTATGGGATAAACAAGTTCGTGCTCCTAGTGAAGCATTTAAACCTCAAGTAGGTTTAAGTCAACAACGTGCAAACGGTGGATTTATAGGCGATCCCCCTAATAAACAAGATGATGGTATAGTAGTACCTAATGAGATTAGAGGGCTTACTGATCCAGGTATTCCTAGTTTAGTACCTTATGTGTTTAGACATGGTGACTATAATGATCCTTATGGAAGACCGATGGCTAGAGAAGCTGCTCCTCAAGGTGCAATTGTAAAAAATACAGAACCTTCAGCTTTCATAAAAAATGAAGGACGAGGGGATTTAACTAATACTTTTAATCGCCCTACAATTGATTATGCAGGTGGAGGACAAATTGCAGAAAAAATAGGTTCAGGGATTGAAAAGGCTGCTCCTTTTTTAGGAATGGCTTCTAATTTTATAGTTCCTGGATCAGGTGCTGCAGTAGGTGCAACATTTGGAGGAATAGGAGCAGGAGTTTCAAATATAGGTACTGGTGCAGATTTTAAAGAAGTAATGAAAGATGTTACAATTGGTGGAGCCAAAGGTGCTATCGGTGGGATTGTACCAGGAGGGGGTGCAGTAGCAGGTGCAGCAATGACAGCTGGGCAAATGGCTGGGCAAGCAGGATTACAAGTAGCAGGACAAGCATTAGAAGGAGGTAAACAGATTTTAAACAATAATACTCTTGATGCATCTGAACAAAAAACATTACAAGATCAGAAAGCATTAGAACAAGCTGAATATAATAAAGCAAATCCTAATGTTGCACAAGGAGGAATTCCTGTAATGCCACAAGCGTATGGAGGAACGATTAGAACACCGTTAGCGACAGGGGGACCAAAAGGTGAACCTACTGGTGGTCCAGTTAAAGGAGAAGTTAGAACAAGAGTGACTCCTCCTCATTGGGAAGGAAGCTCGTATTATCCTAGTGCTAAATACGAAGTAATGCAAACAGGTCCTAATGGAGAATTGATCTACAATCGTAATAACGGTACGCATACTGAACGTCAAAAAATTGATACTGCTGGGTATTCTGAAGGGTTGCAATTTTTTCCGCAAGTAAACACTCTTCAAGTACAAAGACCAGGTGCTAGATATTCTGGTGCAGGAGATGCTCGTACTGGATATAAAAACGAACCTCTTCAAATGGTGGATAGAGTCCATAGAAGAGAAGTAGATAAGCTAATTGAAAATCGAAAAACTTTCCCAGAGGCAGAAAATTCTAGACTTAAAAAAGCAGCTTTAGGTAAAACAACTGAAAAATCCATTACTAAAGCAGGAGGAAGAAAAACATTAACTGCTAAGGAAAAGTTAATGCAAAAAAAACAAATGGCAACTGGTGGTTATTTAGAAGATGGACATGGGACAATAATGAACACCTCTGCAGGAGAAGACGATAAGTACGCATTAGGAGGTTATACTGATGGAGTTGATCCTAATGCGCGACCATTAATGGCAACTAGTGAATATGGTAGACCTTATGATTTTGAAGGAATTGGTACTCTACCAATTAGAGATCTGTATGAATCTCCTACATTAGCTACAGACATTGTCATGCCAAATGGTGACCCTTTTAGAAGTTCATCAATAGGAAGACTACCTACTGTACCAAGTGGATTAAATAATGATTCAAGAAACGCTAATATTAATGCTCCTTTTGAATACAATACTTCTAGTAATACTACTGATGCTTCTCCTTTTGATGAAGATTATACTGAAGAAGATTGGTATAAAGATCTTACTGAAGAGGAAAAAGAATATTTTAGTGACATGGATACTGATCCTGAAGGAGATGATAGTTTAGATTTTACACAGACTCCTTTAGAAATGGCTGGTAGATTAGCACCTATTGGATATAATTTAGTTCAAGGTTTAAGACCTAGTGAACAATTAGACTATGACGAATTTAAAGATCGAAGTGAAATATCTAGAGTCAATCCTCTTAATATATCTCCTTATCAGCAAGGTTTGAACGAACAGTACCAAATGGCACTTGCTAAAACAGGACGTAATCCTGCTCAAGCTCAAGCGTTAATGAATTCTGCTAATAAGAATTTAGGTAATATATATCTTCAAAAAGAACAGTTTGACGCTAATCAAAGAAAAGATTATGAGACTCGTAAACAAGCTCAGAATGTTTCTAACATTAGAACTAAGGCGTCTATTAAAGATATGAACCAACGTTCTGAAGCAGCACGTAGAAATTATCTAGCAGAAACTGCTAAACAAGCAGCTGATCTTGCAAATTCAGGAAGACAAGATAAATTAACTCTTGCTGGATTAAAAGCAATGGCTCCTGATTTTGCAAATAATATGAAAATAGCTTCTTTTAGAGATCAGTTTCAAGAATGGAATAAATCTCAACAAGATAAACGTAAAGCTCGTAAAGATTCTGAAAAAAGTACTTCATAATAAAGTTTAATGTTATGCCAATAAATCAATATGATAATCCAGTTAGATATGAATATAAACCATTAGGTTTAGATAAATTAGCTGGACCAATGGCTGCATTGCAGCAAAAGTTTGATGTGACTCAAGCTACTCTTGATGATGCTGAGTTTAATCTACAACATACTAAATGGGGTACTGATGATGAAAGAGCTAAAGCTATCATTGGTCAATTTGAAGAGAAGAGAGATGCGATTGCAGATGAGTTAATGGGTACTAAGAATTTTAGAAAAGCTACTCAACAACTTAAGAATCTTAATAAGTCATGGACTAAGAGTCCTGAAGCATTAGCATTATCATCTAATTATGCTCTTCATAAACAATTTGAAGAAGAGCAACGAAAACGATTAATGTCTGGCGATATTGATCAATCAACATATGATTATTTTAAAGATAAGTCTATACGTGATTATGAAAATAAGGGAGGTACTTCATATTCAATGGTTGACGGTCAAGAAAATTATAATGCGTATAATCGAATCCATGCTATTGCTGACATGGGAGAAGAATTTGAAGATTTAAAACTTAAAATTGCTAACTTAAGTCCTGAAAAAAGAATAAGTGGAATGAGAGCTGCAGGTATTGATGAAACTGTAGGCGATCAAAAATATATTAAAACTATTGTTGAATCAAAAGATGCAGGTGAAGTTGAAAATGCAGTTGAAAATTATTTAAAAGGTGTAGATAGATTTAAACCTTGGTTAGAACAAAAAGCAAATGTAGATCTGTATGATAAAAAGAAAAATCATCCACAGCAATACTTAAATGAAGCTGTTACAATAGTTAATTCAGTAACAAATTCATTAAATGATCAAATTAGTAAATGGACTAAAAAAGCAGAAGATGATAAAGATCCTGCTTTATTAGAAAGCGATCAATTTAAAGCACTTGTTAATAAAAGAGATGAATTAGAAAAAGCTAGTGAGGACAAAGGAGAAGTCTTCATGCATAATGCTGATATTTTATTAAAGGCTAAATCTACAGAAAATATGTACGATGCTGAAGCTTTAGGTGAACTATTAGCTTATAAAAACGTAACTCAAGATTGGTCATGGAGAAGCTTAGCTAACAAGAATGGGGGAGGAAGTGACATGGTTGATTTAGCAAACATGTTTGATGGATTTGTTAAAGATGAATATAATGAAGTTAGTAATGTTAGTATTGGTAAACAAAAATGGAATGCTGTTGTAAAATTACGACCTGAACTAAATTCAATAATGTCTGTAGGAGGTGGAATATTGGGTAAATTTGTAAATGGTTGGGAAGGTAGTAAATTTGAATCTCATATGAAAAAAAATGTAGGTGGTCAATATCGTAGACTGCAACACATTACTGCACTTAAGACTCAATCAAAAAACGGAGTTGATTTTCATTATAAATTATGGAAAGCTGGTTATACGCAAGGTAATAATAAAGCCAATGCTGCTAAGTTATTTGAAACATTGACACCAGACACAGTATATCAGATAACTGAAAAATTAGAAAACAATGCATCTACTTATAACCGCTATAATACTGCTAAAACGCAACAGCGTATCGTAAATGAAAACTTGCGTAAAAATAAAGAATTTGTAAACAAATTTAAAGGTGTAATATTAAGTCATCTGGAAGATATGGGTGCTATAAAAGACGGTTTTCTTGGAAAAAACTTTGCTAATAAGGGAATAACTAACAAAATACTAAAGCTTTTAGATCTACCTAATGTAGGACTTGTTGATTTTTCACCTATTATACAGAGATATTTTGAAACTGCAGAATTAGATAATAAAACAATAAAAGAGCTTAAAAAAGAGTTTTCAGAATTAACAGGTACGTCAGAACAAATGACTTACACTTATGTAAATAATCCTAAACTAAATACCGTATTAGGAAACACTATAAATAATTCTAGTATGGCAAGTTTTACACCTGCTTACAATAATAATTGGAAAAATCAACCTGGTTTTGATCCGAAAACAGGTTTTCCTTTAGATGGTACTGGATTTACAGGAGATCCTGTTCACTTACAAGTTCAAGCAGGATTAGTTCTTTATAAAGCTAAATATAAATATCTCGACAATGGTGAATCAAAAGAAAAATTCGTTACTATACAACCAAAAAATCCTAATGGTGAATTTAATAGAATGTTATTAGACATAGTAGATAGGAATACGCAAGGTAGTAGTGAGTACGACAAGACAACTAATGCGTTAATTAAAGCAACTCAATTTGATACTAAATACGGTAATTATCTTAGTGATGAATTGTTTAAATCAAGCGCAATAACTGATAATCCTGTATTGCAAGCTGTTCCAGTTCCAGGGAAACCTGGGCTTGTTTTAGAGTTTATAAAAACTAAAAACTCTCTAGGTGAATCTGTAATTCAATTACAGACTAGTAACATATCAGGAAAAACAGTTCCGTATAGAGATCCTAATACTAATATTCTTAAAAATTTTGATACTCCTAATGGAGCTAAGGAGTATGCCTGGACCAAAATACTAAATTGATAAATTAATCAGTTTTTAATTTATTAGTATCTTTACCTTATATAATACGTTCATAATGGGAAAAAAAAGAATTAATACTGTAACGGGTAATACTTCTCCGTCTAATAAAGAGTATTTAGATAGCATTGAAGAGCTGCATCAAGACGATCTTAATAATGGTTTTATTTATAATAAAAAAGCTGTCGACGAAGCATCTTCTGTACAGAATGAATACTATAGAGGAATAGATAAGTATGATCCTGTTTTACCAGAAGGTTTTTTTGATCCCTATGAAGATTATATCGCAAAAGGTACTTTACGAGGAGGAGGGTTAGATATAGCAGAGCTTAATAAAATGCGAGCTGAAAATCAATCTAATTGGGAACAGGCTGGACATGCATTTAAAAGAGTTGGAATGAATGTCATTCCTAATATATTAGGGGGGATTGCATCAATGACTGATATTAAAGGTTATTGGGATGCTGAACATGCTGCCAATAATGAAATTGTCAAATGGTCTGATAGATGGCAACAAAATGTAAATGAAGAATCTGCTCCAATATATTTAGACAATCCAGGTAAATCAATGGATTTAGGAGATGCGTCTTGGTGGTTTGATAGAGGTTCTGGTTTAGCAACATCTGTAATTTCATTTTTAGCACAAGGTGCAGGTGCAGGAAAAGTTGTTTCTGTGGGACTAAAGGGGCTAGGTGCAGTTACTAAAGGAAAAGATTTAACACGAGCAGTATTAAAAGGGAAACAAGGTTTAAAAGGTGCTCAACGTTCTAAGCAGTTATTAGGAGGAATGGAAGGGCTTACTACTTCGACAATGTTAAATCAATCGGAAGCAGCTATTGAAGCATCTCAAGTATATCAAAATACTTATGATTCATTATTAGATCAAGGATTTAGTTTTGATCAAGCTAAACAAAAAGCTTCTATTGCAGCTAGTACTACTATGAATCTTAATAGAA
>TARA_R110002074_G_scaffold32374_5_pt1 | contig 47451 bp, 55 predicted proteins | sample TARA_R110002074 | Tara Oceans TARA_R110002074 (sample SAMEA4397215) | marine metagenome | biome: Polar Biome; feature: [MIX] marine epipelagic wind mixed layer (ENVO:01000061); material: water (ENVO:00002006), including particulate matter (ENVO:01000060) such as... | depth 10-100 m | reverse complement strand
TATTCGTGAAGGTGGTCGTACTGTTGGTGCCGGTGTTGTAGCTAAGATTATTGAATGATTTTGGTTGCTGAGAAGAGGGTCGCAAAAGCGGCCCTTTTTTTTGTTTTGAATAAGTGCTTATTTTGTGAAGGGGCTGTTGACACTGCTGTTCGTAATACGTACAATGCGGCTCCTTTTTTATACAGCTGCCGCTTGCTTTGGCAAGGGCTAACACTGGAGTTTTGGTAACATGCAAAGCCAAAAAATCAGAATCAGACTAAAGGCTTTTGATTACCGTCTGATCGATCAGTCAACACAAGAGATTGTGGAAACAGCGAAGAGAACTGGTGCGCAAGTGCGTGGGCCGATTCCTCTTCCGACAAAGAAAGAAAGGTTTACTATTCTAGTTTCTCCTCACGTAAATAAAGATGCGCGAGACCAGTATGAGATTCGTACTCATAAGAGAATGATGGATATAGTAGAGCCTACTGAAAAAACTGTAGATGCGCTTATGAAGCTAGACTTAGCAGCTGGAGTAGATGTCCAGATAAGTCTTGGTTGATCCAGCTTTTTTTAAAAAGTTGGTCCAGTCAGTAATAATTGGCTGGAAAGTGTAACTACCTATTTATAGGGCCATAGAGGGTGAGAGCCCCGTACACTTAGAGGTGAAAAATGGCAATTGGTTTAGTTGGCCGAAAGGCTGGTATGACTCGCGTCTTTACAGATGAGGGGTTGTCGATTCCTGTTACGGTTGTTGAAGTAGAAAATAACCGTATCACACAAGTACGTACTGAAGATGTAGATGGGTACCGTGCTATACAAGTTACTGTTGGTGAGCGAAAAGCCTCTAGAGTATCGAAGGCTGCTGCTGGGCATTTTGCGAAAGCGGGTGTTGAAGCTGGTCGAGGTCTTTGGGAGTTCCGCTTAAGTGCGGGCGAAGGTGATGAGCTTAAAGCGGGTGATTCAATTCAAGCTACTATTTTTGAGCCAGGTCAAATTATTGATGTAACTGGTGAATCAAAAGGTAAGGGTTTTCAGGGTGGTGTCAAGCGCTGGAACTTCCAAATGCAAGATGCGACTCATGGTAACTCTCTTTCTCACAGGGCACCTGGTTCGATAGGTCAATGTCAGACTCCTGGTCGCGTTTTCAAAGGTAAGAAGATGGCGGGTCATATGGGGGCTGAGCAAGTTACCGTTCAGAGCTTGGAAGTTGTACGAGTGGATGCAGAGCGTAATCTTTTATTGATAAAAGGTTCTGTCCCTGGTGCGACTGGTTCGGACGTAATTGTCAAGCCAGCAGTGAAGGCATAAGGGGATTGCTATGGAATTAACAGTTACAGGTTCAAAGAGTGGTTCTGTTGCGGTTTCAGACGCAACGTTCTCACGAGAATTTAATGAGTCGCTAGTTCATCAGGTTGTTACCGCATTTATGGCAGGTGCAAGGCAGGGTACTCGAGCTCAAAAAACGCGTTCTGAAGTGCGTGGTGGTGGTAAGAAGCCTTGGAATCAAAAGGGTTCTGGTCGAGCGCGAGCGGGAACAATTAGAAGTCCTATTTGGAGGTCGGGTGGTGTCACATTTGCTGCAAAGCCTCAAGACTTCTCTCAGAAAATAAATCGTAAAATGTATCGGGCTGCTATGCAGGTGATTCTATCTGAGTTGGTTCGGCAAGAGCGTTTAGTGGTGGTTGAGAATATGGCTGTAGCTGAGCCAAAAACCAAGGCTTTGATTGCTTTGCTCAAAGATCAAGGTTTGTTAGATAGTACATTGATTATTTCGGAAGAGGTTGACACAAATCTTTTCTTGGCTTCTAGAAATATTCCTAAAGTTGATGTGCGTGATGCAGCGGGTATTGATCCATTAAGTTTAGTGGCTCATGATAAAGTTGTGCTAACCGTGCCAGCACTGAAAAAGATCGAGGAGATGTTCGCATGAATGAAGAGCGCATCTATAAAGTTATATTAGGTCCTCATATTTCTGAGAAAGCGTCTATTGCAGCTGAGAACAATTATGTTTGTTTTAAGGTGGCTCCAGACGCAAATAAGCCAGAAATTAAGAAAGCAGTAGAGCGGCTTTTCAATGTTAATGTTGAGGGTGTTAGGACTGTAAATATCAAGGGCAAGACCAAATTTACAAAAAATGGTCTTGGTAAGCGTAAAGATATCCGAAAAGCATATGTGAAATTGGCTGAAGGTCAGGATATTGATTTCATGGATGTGGAATAGGGTAGGGGTCTAATATGCCAATCGTTAAAACCAAACCAACATCTGCTGGTCGACGTCATGTCGTCAAGGTCGTACATGCCCATTTATACAAGGGAAGACCTTACGAGCCGTTAGTTGAAAAAAAATCTAAGAATGGTGGTCGTAACAATAATGGACGTATTACAGTGCGTCATAAAGGTGGTGGCCATAAACAGCATTACCGACTTGTTGACTTCAAAAGAAATAAAGATGGTATTCCAGCAGTAGTTGAGAGAATCGAGCACGATCCTAATCGTTCGGCTCATATCGCATTGTTGAAGTACATAGATGGCGAACGTCGATATATTATTGCGCCTAAAGGCTTAGTAGCAGGTCAAGAAATACGTTCGGGTGAAGATGCTCCAATTAAACTGGGTAGCACCTTGCCATTAAGAAATATCCCTGTGGGTAGTGTTATTCACTGTATTGAAATGAAGCCTGGTAAAGGGGCTCAGATTGCTCGAAGTGCGGGTACCTCGGCTCAATTAGTTGCAAGAGAAGGTGCTTATGCAACTTTACGTCTTCGTTCTGGCGAAATGCGTAAAGTTCTAGCTGAGTGTCGTGCGACATTAGGTGAAGTCTCAAATAGTGAGCACAGTCTCAGGCGATTAGGTAAAGCGGGTGCATCACGTTGGCGCGGTATTCGACCAACGGTGCGTGGTGTTGTTATGAACCCAGTTGACCATCCACATGGTGGTGGTGAAGGGCGAACCTCTGGTGGACGTCATCCTGTTACTCCTTGGGGTGTACCAACTAAAGGTCATAAGACTCGCAAGAACAAACGCACTGACAAGATGATTATACGTCGTCGGTCGGCTAAGTAATTAAATTAAGAGGGTTACGCTGTGCCACGTTCTTTAAAAAAAGGTCCTTTTATAGACCTTCACTTATTGAAGAAAGTAGAAACGGCTCTGGAGAAAGGTGACAAGAAGCCAATTAAAACTTGGTCTCGTCGTTCTACTGTTTTTCCGGAGATGGTGGGCCTAACGATCGCTGTTCATAATGGTAAGCAACATGTGCCAGTATATGTGACAGAGGATATGGTTGGTCATAAATTAGGTGAATTTTCTGCTACGCGGACTTATCGGGGTCATGATGCCGATAAGAAAGCCAAGCGTTAATTTCTGAGGAGAGTTGAAGATGGAAGTTGCTGCAAAGCATAAAGGTGCTCGACTATCTGCTCAGAAAGCGCGTTTGGTTGCGGATCAGATTAGAGGTAAAGGTGTAGAAGAGGCATTGGAAGTTTTAACTTTCAGTACTAAGAAAGCTGCAGCTTTAATCAAGAAAGTATTGGAATCTGCTATAGCGAATGCTGAGCATAATGATGGTTTGGACGTTGATGATCTTCGTGTTGCTACAATTTTTGTAGATGAAGGTGTAACAATGAAGCGTATTAGACCACGTGCGAAGGGTCGTGCTGATAGAATTATGAAGCGCACCTGTCATATCACGGTCAAAGTGGCCGATAACTAGGAGATACTAAGATGGGTCAGAAAGTACATCCTACTGGTATCAGACTGGGTATTGTGAAAGACCACAACTCCGTTTGGTATGCAGAGAAAGGTGAATACGCTAAGTATTTGTTAAATGATATTCAGGTGCGTGAGTATTTGATGAAAAAGCTTGAAAGAGCTTCAGTTAGCAAAATTACGATTGAGCGGCCAGCACAAAATGCACGTGTGACGATTCATACAGCGCGTCCTGGTATCGTTATTGGCAAAAAAGGCGAAGACGTAGAAAGATTACGTAATGAGCTTGGTGTTATGATGGGAATTCCCGTTCATATCAACATAGAAGAAATTAGAAAGCCAGACTTGGATGCGAAATTAGTTGCTGCGGGTGTAGCTAACCAATTAGAGCGTCGTGTTATGTTCAGAAGAGCAATGAAAAGAGCTGTTCAAAATGCAATGCGTCAAGGTGCTAAAGGTATCAAGATACAAGTTGGTGGTCGTTTAGGTGGTGCTGAAATTGCACGTAGCGAATGGTATAGAGAAGGCCGAGTGCCTCTTCATACGCTAAGAGCTGACGTTGATTATTCAACACATGAAGCAAACACAACTTATGGCATCATTGGTGTCAAAGTTTGGATCTTTAAGGGCGAGATTCTAGGTGGTATCGAACAGGTACGTGCTGAGAAAAAAAATGCGTCCAAAAAGAAAGCTGCTAAGTAAGGGGCCTGGAAATGCTACAACCAAAACGTACCAAGTTTAGAAAAATGCAAAAGGGTCGTAATCGAGGCCTTGCTCAACGCGGTGCAAAAATTAGTTTCGGCGAGTTCGGCTTAAAGTCGACTGGTCGTGGACGAATTACTGCGCGCCAGATTGAAGCGGCTCGTCGTACGATTTCTCGTAAAGTGAAGCGTGGTGGTAAAATTTGGATACGAATTTTTCCTGATAAGCCTATTACGCAGAAGCCTTTAGAAGTTCGTCAAGGTAAAGGTAAAGGTAATGTTGAATATTGGGTAGCCCAAATTCAACCAGGTCGTGTCTTGTTTGAGATCGAAGGTGTGTCGGAAGAATTGGCGCGTGATGCGTTTGCTCTTGCAGCATCCAAATTACCTGTACCCACAACATTTGTTGAAAGGACGGTGATGTGATGAAAGCAAGTGAACTAAGAAGTAAGTCAACTGAAGAGTTAAACCAAGATCTTTTGGGTTTACTTAAAGAGCAGTTTAATTTGCGTTTACGTAAATCAACTGGTCAGTTGAATCAATCTCATTTACTTCGTCAAGCACGGCGCGATATCGCGCGTATAAAAACTGTATTGACGCAGAAAGCAGGTGAATGAAAATGACTGATACTGCAACAACAACAGCTCGCACCCTATCGGGGAAAGTTGTTAGTAATAAAATGGATAAATCAATCACAGTGTTGATTGAACGTCGAGTGAAGCATCCTATCTATGGTAAGTACGTTAAGCGTTCTACTAAAGTTCATGCGCACGACGAAAATAACGCTTGCAATATCGGAGATACTGTAACTATTCAAGAGACGCGTCCTTTATCAAAGACCAAGTCTTTTACTTTAGTTTCTGTCGATGACAAAGCAAATAATGTGTAACCACTAGTAAGGTTTGGAGAACAGCGATGATTCAGACGGAAAGTATGCTTGATGTAGCCGATAATAGCGGTGCTCGTCGAGTTATGTGTATAAAAGTGCTGGGTGGTTCACATCGTCGTTACGCACGAATAGGTGACATTATTAAAGTCACAGTTAAAGAAGCTATACCTCGCGGTAAAGTTAAAAAGGGTGATGTATTGAGTGCGGTAGTAGTACGCACTAGAAAAGGTGTACGTCGCGCTGATGGTTCTTTAATAAAATTTGATGGTAACGCTGCGGTATTGTTGAATGGCCAGCAAGCACCAATTGGAACGCGTATTTTTGGACCAGTAACTCGTGAGTTACGTGGCGATAAATACATGAAAATAATTTCTTTAGCACCTGAAGTGCTTTAAGGACAGAGGCCGGTTATGAAAAAAATCAGACGTGACGATGAAGTGATTGTCATAGCAGGCAAGGACAGTGGTAAGCGCGGAACAGTTAATCGTGTAGCCAAAGACGATCGTTTGATCGTCTCTGGCATCAACATGATTAAGCGCCATACCAAGCCTAACCCGATGCTAGGAACTCCTGGTGGTATTGTTGAAAAGGAAGCGCCAATTCAGGCTTCTAATGTTGCGATTTTTAATCCAACTACCAACAAAGCAGATCGAGTAGGCTTCAAAGTCCTTGAAGATGGCAAAAAAGTACGTGTATTTAAGTCTAACGATGAGCTCGTAGATAAATAAAGCAGGCGGGTGAACCCATGGCACATATGAAAGAAGTTTATACAAATGAAGTGTTACCTGCTCTACAGAAAGAGTTTAATTATCAGAGCGTAATGCAGGTACCACAGATTGAAAAAATCACCCTGAATATGGGTGTAGGCGAAGCATTAGCTGACAAGAAATTGTTAGAGAATGCCATTGCTGATCTAGAAAAACTATCAGGTCAAAAACCTGTAACAACAAAAGCTCGGAAATCAGTTGCTGGTTTCAAAGTACGTGAAGGTTACCCAATTGGTTGTAAAGTAACCTTACGTGGTGAGCGTATGTGGGAGTTTTTCGAACGTTTAGTAGGTATTGCGATACCACGTATTAGAGATTTTAGAGGTTTAAACTCTAAATCTTTTGATGGTCGTGGTAATTACAGTATGGGCGTTAAAGAGCAGATTATCTTTCCAGAAATTGACTATGACAAAATAGACAAAATTCGTGGTTTAGATATCACCATTACAACATCTGCTAAAACAGATGATGAAGGTCGTGCATTATTGCGTGCCTTTAATTTCCCATTTAAGAAATAGGGTAAGAAGATGGCTAAATCCTCTATGAAAGAGCGTGAATTAAAGCGCGAAAAATGTGTAGCTAAATATGCAGAAAAAAGAACTGCATTAAAGGCTGTTATTTCTGATATCAAATCGAGTGATGAAGAACGTTGGGAAGCGCAGCAGCAGTTGCAAAAATTACCGCGTGATTCTAGCCCGTCAAGACTTAGAAATAGATGTCAAGTTACTGGTAGGCCCCACGGTGTTTACAGAAAGTTCAAACTTTCACGAATTAAGCTGCGTGAACAAGGTATGAGTGGTAATGTACCAGGTTTGAAAAAAGCCAGCTGGTAAAGCTGTTCTTGTTGGTAAGTGCTCTAAAGCTAAGAGCGCTGCACAACTAAAATGATTGGAGTTTAGTAAATGAGTATGCAAGATACGCTTGCGGATATGTTTACACGTATTCGTAATGGACAGATGGCAGAAAAGCACACTGTTAAAATGCCTTCTTCGAAAATGAAATTATCAGTTCTTGAAGTCCTAAAAAGTGAAGGTTACATTGGGAACTTTTCTACTGAAGGTGATGTTAAGCCTGAAATTACAGTCGAACTAAAGTATTTCGAGGGTAAGCCTGTTATTGAGGAAATCAAACGAGTAAGTCGTCCTGGTCTTCGTCAATTCAAAGGTACAGACGAACTGCCAAAAATTAGAGGCGGCCTCGGTGTTTCTATTCTTTCAACTTCGCAAGGTATTATGACAGACAGGGCAGCTCGAGCTGCTGGTGTCGGTGGCGAAGTCATTTGTACTGTATTCTAGGAGAGACGTATGTCAAGGGTTGCTAATAATCCGGTCGTATTGCCTTCTGGTGTTGAAGTCAAATTGACCGAACAAGAAATTCAGGTTAAAGGCGGTAAAGGTTCTTTATCCTTAGAGATTAATCCTGTAGTTGAAGTTACCCAGGATGAGGGTGCTTTAAAGTTTGCAGCAAAGAATTCAACTAAGTTTTCAAAGGCTATGTCCGGTACGACACGGGCACTAGTTAATAATATGGTTACAGGTGTGAGCACTGGTTTTCAGAAGAAGCTTCAGTTGGTTGGTGTTGGTTACCGTGTCCAAGTTCAAGGGTCTAAGTTAAATCTTTCTCTTGGTTTTTCACATCCAGTGGTTTACGAGCTTCCAGAAGGTGTTAAGGTTGAGTCTCCTTCGCAAACAGAGATCGTGATTTCGGGTGCTGATAAGCAAGTACTTGGTCAAGTTGCCGCTGAAATTCGTGCGTTCCGACCACCTGAGCCGTATAAAGGTAAAGGTGTTCGCCTTGCTGACGAAGTTGTCAGACGTAAAGAAGCTAAGAAGAAATAGGTGAAGCCATGAGCATAAAGAAAGATTCAAGAATTCGCAGAGCGAAAAAAACACGTTTTAAGCTAAAAGCTTTGGGTGAAACACGTCTAACAGTTCATCGCACACCTAGACATATTTATGCACAAGTTATTTCAGCAGAAGGTAACAAGGTTCTAGCTAGCGCTTCTACTTTAGATAAAGATCTAAGAAGTGGTTCAACAGGTAATGTTGATGCGGCGACTAAAGTCGGTTCATTAATTGCTGAGCGAGCTAAAACAGCTGGAGTATCCAAAGTAGCTTTTGATCGTGCTGGATTTAAATATCACGGTCGAATTAAAGCATTGGCTGACGCTGCGCGTGAAGCCGGTTTAGATTTCTAAGGGGCATAACGATGAGCGTAGAAGAAAAAAATGGACCTGAATTACAAGAAAAGTTAGTTCAGGTTAATAGAGTTGCAAAAGTTGTTAAGGGTGGTCGAATCTTCGGTTTCACTGCTTTAACAGTTGTTGGTGATGGTCAGGGTAAAGTTGGTTTTGGTCGTGGTAAAGCGCGTGAAGTGCCAACTGCAATCCAGAAAGCGATGGATGCTGCAAGAAAGAATATGGTAGATGTTCCTTTAAGTGGTACAACCCTGCAATATCCTATAACTGCTAAGCATAGTGGCTCTAAAGTTTATATGCAGCCGGCATCTGACGGTACTGGTATTATTGCTGGTGGTGCGATGCGTGCTGTGCTTGAAGTTGCTGGAATCCAGAACGTATTGGCTAAGTGCTATGGTTCAACTAATCCAGTTAACGTTGTTAGAGCAACCGTTAAAGGCCTTAGTGCAATGCAATCACCTGAAGCTGTCGCGGCTAAACGTGGCAAGTCAGTTGATGAGATAACAGGATAGAATCATGGCTAAGAAAACAATACAGGTTACATTATACCGTAGCCCAATTGGCAGATTACCTGCTCATAAAGCCTGTGTGACAGGATTGGGTCTCAGAAAAATTGGTCAAACTGTAGAGCTTGAAGATACGCCTTCTGTTCGTGGAATGGCTAATAAAGTCAACTATATGGTTCGGATTGAAGGAGAATAAAATGCGTCTTAATACAATAAGTCCAGCTCCTGGTTCAAAATCGTCTGCGAAACGCGTCGGTCGTGGTATTGGTAGTGGTTTTGGTAAAACATGTGGTCGTGGCCACAAAGGCTTGAAAGCACGGTCTGGTGGCTCAGTTGCGCCAGGTTTTGAAGGCGGTCAGCAACCGTTGCACAGAAGACTTCCAAAGTTCGGCTTTAGTTCTCGTGTTGGTCGTTATGTTGCAGAAGTTCGTTTAAACGAACTTGCACTGGTCAATACAGATCTTGTCGATCTGGATGCGTTAAAAAATGCAAACTTGGTTCGACGTGATACTAAAGTTGCAAAAGTAATTCTGTCCGGTGAGTTAAATAAAGCACTGACTGTTCAGGGTCTGAAAGTAACTAAAGGCGCTCGTGAAGCAATCACGGCTGCCGGTGGCAAAGTAGAGGACTAATCGCTTATGGCTAAGCCAGCAGCAATGCCCGCAGGTGTAGGTAAAGGTTTCGGTGAGTTAAAATCCCGTTTGTGGTTTGTTCTTGCTGCGATTCTTGTCTACAGAATTGGAGCGCACATCCCAGTTCCAGGAATTAATCCTGACCGATTGGCAGCATTATTTGAACAAAACCAAGGGACTATTCTTAGTTTGTTCAATATGTTTTCTGGCGGTGCCCTTGAGCGTATGAGTATCTTCGCACTAGGGATTATGCCCTACATTTCGGCATCTATTATTATGCAGTTGTTAACTGCTGTGACGCCGAGTTTGGAACAGTTGAAAAAAGAAGGTGAAGCAGGGCGTAGAAAAATAAGTCAATATACACGTTATGGAACGGTAGTATTGGCTTTAATACAAGCATCGGGTATGTCGGTTGGTTTGGCTTCTCAAGGTGTTACGTTTACGGATAACTTTAGTTTCTACTTTTTAGCTGTTTCAACTTTTGTATGTGGTGCAGTGTTCCTGATGTGGTTGGGTGAGCAGATTACCGAGCGTGGAATAGGTAATGGTATCTCACTACTTATTTTTGCTGGTATTGTTGCAGGTCTACCGGGTGCTTTCGGACAGTCATTTGAATCTGCGCGTCAAGGTGAGCTGCATATTCTGGCGTTGCTATTGATTGCAGTATTAGCTGTTTTAATTGTTGGTTTTGTTGTTTTTATGGAACGAGGTCAGCGAAGAATTACAGTTAACTATGCAAAAAGGCAGCAGGCTCGAGGTGGTTACTCTCAGCAATCAAGCCATCTACCGCTAAAAGTGAATATGGCAGGGGTAATTCCTCCAATCTTTGCTTCTAGCATTTTGCTATTTCCAGCGTCGCTGGGCCAATGGTTTGGCCAGAGTGAAGGTTTGGAGTGGTTAGCTGATGTATCACAGGCTTTAGGTCCTAGTCAGCCTTTATATATTATTTTATTTGCAGCTGCTGTTGTATTCTTTTGCTACTTTTATACGGCTCTTATGTATAACCCAAAAGAAGTCGCTGAAAACCTTAAGAAGTCTGGTGCATTTGTGCCAGGAATTAGGCCTGGACAACAAACTGCAAATTATATCGATAGCGTTCTAACACGATTAACAATGTTCGGTGCTGCATATATTGCAGCCGTGTCCTTACTGCCACAATTTATGGTAGTTTGGTTCAATGTTCCATTCTATTTTGGTGGTACATCTTTGTTGATTGTTGTTGTGGTCGTAATGGATTTTATGGCGCAAGTTCAATCCCATTTAATGTCTCATCAATATGATTCATTAATGAAAAAGTCAAACCTTAAAGGTTATGGCAATACTGGAATGCGTTAGTAATATTCGTCATTATTAATTGGAGTAGCATATGAAAGTTCGTGCTTCGGTAAAGAAAATCTGCCGTAACTGTAAAATTATTAAACGAAATGGCTCTGTAAGAGTTATTTGCCCAGAACCTCGTCACAAGCAACGTCAAGGTTAACTTGTTGTTGGAAAAAGATTGCGAATCTCACTTGATTTAAATTTAACCAGGCTGTATGATTCGCGCCTTTTTAAAAGACGGTAACTAAAAGTAGCTGGAATAAATTCTAAAGCTACCTAATTAAGCGGAGTTAGATAAATGGCACGTATAGCCGGTGTCAATATACCCGACAATAAACATGCAGTTATTTCTTTAACTTACATCTTTGGTGTAGGTAGAACAACTGCAAAGAAAATATGCGATGCAACGGGCACTAGCCCAACTGCAAAAGTTAGTACACTTTCTGAAGAACAGTTAGAAATTATACGTTCTGAAGTAAGTACGCTAACGGTTGAAGGTGATTTGCGTCGTGAACTTCAAATGAATATCAAACGGTTGAAGGATCTTGGCTGCTATCGTGGTCTTCGTCATCGTCACAGCTTGCCTGTGCGCGGTCAGCGAAGTAAAACGAATGCACGCACTCGTAAAGGCCCTCGTAAACCCATTCGTAAATAATAGGAATATGTAATGGCAAAGCCAGGTACACGTACCCGTAAAAAGGTGAAAAAGACCGTTGTTGATGGGATGGCTCATATCCATGCTTCATTCAACAACACCATCGTGACCATTACTGATCGTCAAGGCAATGCTCTATCTTGGGCAACGGCTGGCGGATCAGGTTTTCGTGGTTCTCGTAAAAGTACACCTTTTGCTGCGCAGGTAGCAGCTGAAAGAGCCGGTAATGCGGCTGCTGAATACGGCCTTAAGAACTTAGAAGTTCAAGTTAAGGGTCCTGGACCAGGACGTGAGTCTGCAGTTCGTGCTTTAAACGCTTGTGGTTATAAAATCACAAACATCACAGACGTAACACCCATTCCTCATAATGGTTGCCGTCCACCTAAGAAACGTCGCGTTTAGAGGATAGAAAAATGGCTCGCTATATTGGACCAAAATGTAAACTTTCTCGAAGAGAAGGTACTGACTTATTTTTGAAAAGCGGTGCAAAAGCACTGGATTCAAAATGTAATTTAGAAACCGCACCGGGTCAGCACGGTGCACGTCGTGGCAGATTATCAGAATATGGTACTCAGCTACGGGAAAAGCAAAAAGTTCGTCGTTTATACGGTGTTTTGGAAAAGCAGTTTCGTGGTTATTACAAAGAAGCTGCTCGTCGAAAAGGTGCTACTGGTGAAAACCTTCTACAGCTTTTAGAGCAACGTTTAGATAATGTTGTTTATAGGATGGGTTTTGGTTCTACCAGAGCTGAAGCTAGACAGCTTGTATCTCATAAATCAATTCTTGTGAATGATAGTGTTGTAAATATCGCTTCATACCAAGTTAAAACAGGTGATTCAGTTTCAGTTAAAGAGAAGTCTAAAAATCAATTGCGTGTTAAAAACGCGATTGAATTGGCAGCTAATCGTGGCACTGTAGAATGGATTGATGTTGATACTTCTAAGCTGGCTGGAACATTTAAAGCTGTTCCTGATCGTGCAGATTTGCCATCAGATATCAACGAAAACCTAATCGTAGAGCTTTACTCTAAGTAAGCTTTAGACAATAACATAACGTATAGGGGCGTATATGCAGCGTTCAGTGAATGAATTCTTGAATCCTCGTAATATCGAAGTTCAAGGTCTAAGCGCAACTCATGCAAAAGTGATTTTAGAACCTCTAGAGCGTGGTTTTGGCCATACTCTAGGAAGTGCTTTACGTCGTATTCTTTTGTCATCAATGCCTGGTTGTGCAGTGGTTGAGGCAGAAATTGACGGTGTACTACATGAATATAGTGCGATTGAAGGTGTTCAAGAGGATGTCATTGAGATTCTTTTGAACTTGAAAGGTCTTGCTATAAACATGCACACTCGCGATGAAGCTTCTTTAAAACTGACCAAAAAAGGCTCAGGTGCTGTTTTAGCAAGCGATATTCAGTTGGATCATGATGTAGAAATTATGAACCCAGATCACGTAATCTGTAATCTAAGCGATAATGGTGAAATAAACATGACGCTTAAGATCGCGCGTGGTCGAGGCTATGAACCCGCTGATCAACGTAGATCTAATGATGATGAAACACGTGCTATCGGTAAATTGCAGCTAGATGCTTCATATAGCCCTGTTTCTCGTGTCGCTTACTCAGTTGAGAATGCTCGTGTTGAGCAAAGAACAGACTTAGATAAGCTTGTTATTGATCTTGAAACTAACGGTACAATTGATCCTGAAGATTCAATTCGTCGTGCAGCGACTATTCTTCAGCAGCAACTGTCTGTTTTCGTAGATTTTGATAATGAGAAAGAACCTGTTCAAGAAGAAGAGGAAGAAGAGGTAGATCCTATCTTGCTTCGCCCTGTAGATGATCTTGAACTGACTGTGCGTTCTGCTAACTGTCTTAAAGCGGAAAACATTTATTATATCGGCGACCTAATTCAACGTACTGAGGTTGAACTGCTAAAAACACCTAATCTTGGTAAGAAGTCTCTTACTGAAATTAAAGATGTATTGGCATCACGAGGTCTTTCATTGGGTATGCGTCTAGAGAACTGGCCACCAGCTAGTTTAAAGGGTGATGACCGGGTTTTAGGTGCTTAAGCTCCTCGGTTGAATAGGTAAGGAAATTTAAAAATGCGTCATCGTAAAAGTGGTCGTAAACTAAATAGAAATAGCTCGCACAGAAAGGCTATGTTTAAAAACATGGCAGTTTCTTTGTTAGAGCATGAATTGATTAAGACAACTCTTCCTAAAGCGAAAGAATTAAGGAAAGTTGCTGAGCCTCTGATAACATTAGCTAAAAGTGATTCTGTTGCTAATCGTCGTCTTGCATTTGCAAGAACGCGTGATAATGCGGTTGTTGCTAAGTTATTTAATGAGCTGGGTCCACGCTACCAAGATAGACCTGGTGGTTATATCAGAATCCTGAAATGTGGTTTCAGATCTGGAGATGCTGCTCCTATGGCTTACGTTGAGCTTGTTGATAGACCTGTTCTAGAAACACAAGACGACGAATAATGTAATCTCTAGTCAAAAAAACCTTGGTTTCACCAAGGTTTTTTTTCGCCTCTGTTAATCCCTTTCGAGGACTGCTTTTAAGAATTTACCGGTATAAGATCTCTCATTTTGACAAATTTCCTCTGGCGTTCCTTCACCTATAATTAGTCCGCCTTTGCTACCGCCTTCAGGTCCTAGATCGATAACCCAATCTGCTGTCTTTATCACATCCAAATTATGTTCGATGACAACTATAGTGTTACCGTGATCTCTTAGTCTATGTAATACGTTTAGAAGTTGTTGTATGTCGTAGAAGTGCAAGCCAGTTGTAGGTTCATCTAGAATATAAAGGGTTTTACCGGTATCCCTTTTCGAAAGTTCTTTAGCTAGTTTTACTCTTTGTGCCTCCCCTCCAGATAAGGTGATAGCGCTTTGGCCTAAGCGTATATATGAGAGCCCAACATCGATTAATGTTTGAAGCTTGCGGGCAATAAATGGTACAGCATCAAAAAATTCCCGTGCATCTTCGATGGTCATATCAAGCACGTCATGGATATTTTTTCCTTTATAGAGAATGTCCAAGGTTTCTCGGTTATAGCGCTGGCTTTTACAGACATCACACGGCACATAAACATCAGGAAGAAAATGCATTTCGACTTTGGTTACGCCATCGCCTTGGCAGGATTCGCAGCGGCCACCTTTCACATTAAAGCTGAATCGGCCGGCTTTATATCCACGGGCACGGGCTTCTTGTGTGCCGGCAAATAAATCTCTAATAGGTGTAAATAAACCCGTATATGTCGCAGGGTTAGATCTCGGTGTGCGTCCAATCGGGCTTTGGTTGATATCAATCACTTTGTCAAATTGATCTAAGCCAACAATGTCCTCATAGGGGGAAGCATTGAGCGTTGTCGCATTATTAAGTGCGGTCGCGGCGAGTGGGTAAAGGGTTGCATTTATTAATGTCGATTTGCCCGAGCCTGACACGCCAGTAATACAGGTGAATAAACCAACGGGTATAGATAGTGTAAGGTCGTTGAGGTTGTTACCCGTAGCACCGCTTAAAATCAATTGTTTTGTGGTGTCGTTAACATGCCTTTGTTTGTTGTATTCAATGGTTTTACTACCAGAGAGGTACTGTCCTGTTAAAGACTTTGGGTTTTGCATAATCTCTGCGGGTGTACCCTCGGCTATTATTTCACCTCCATGGACGCCAGCCCCGGGGCCTATATCGATGACATGGTCGGCTAAGCGTATCGCATCTTCATCGTGCTCGACCACAATAACGGTATTACCTAAATTTTTCAGGTGAGTCAGTGTTGAGAGTAATCTTTCGTTATCACGTTGGTGTAGGCCGATTGATGGTTCGTCTAGAATGTACATGACACCAACGAGTCCGGCGCCTATTTGGCTGGCTAGCCTTATTCGTTGGGCTTCACCGCCAGAAAGTGTATCAGCGCTTCGATCAAGACTTAGATAGTCCAGGCCAACGTTGACTAGAAACTCAAGGCGTAAGCGAATTTCTTTCAATACCTTTTCAGCTATCTCGCCTCTCTTGCCTTCCAGATGCAGAGATTCAAAATAGCCTAATGCCTCGCCTATCGGTAATTTGGCTAAATTAGGCAGTGTGTGGTTGTCTATAAATACATGACGTGAAGCTTCCTTGAGTCTGGTTCCTTGGCAATCCGGGCAAGGCTGGTTATTTAAGTACTTTGCTAGCTCTTCCCTAACCATATTTGAATCTGTTTCATGGTAGCGTCGTTCAATGTTCGGAATAACGCCTTCAAAAGGGTGCAAGCGCTGTACGGTATCGCCTCGACTATTGACGTAGTTGAAAGCGATTTCTTCACTCCCGGTGCCATAGAGTATTGTTTTTCTAAAGTCTTCAGGCAACTTTTGAAAAGGTTTATCGATATCGAGCTGAAAGTGTTCTGCTAGGCTATTTAATAACTGAAAATAATAGATGCTGCGGCGATCCCAGCCGCGTATGGCACCCTCGGCAAGGGTGAGTGACTGGTCGTGTATTATTCTTGATGGGTCAAAAAATTGTTTAACACCGAGGCCATCACAGCATGGGCAGGCTCCCGCTGGATTGTTAAACGAAAACATTCTGGGTTCAAGCTCGCTAATCGCGTAGCCGCATAGTGCGCATGCAAATTTCGATGAGAATATTAGCTCTTCTTGATTGTTCTTATCATCCATTCTAGCGATAACGGCAATGCCGTCGGTTAAGGTAAGGCAAGTCTCAAAAGACTCGGCAATTCTTTGCTGGATATCAGGACGCACTTTAAAGCGATCAACGACGACTTCGATAGTATGTTTTTTGTTTTTCTCTAGTTTAGGGGTGTCATCAAGATCGGTGATGATGCCATCAATGCGCGCACGAATGAAGCCTTGGCTGATTAGGTTCTGAAAAACATGTAGGTGCTCACCTTTCCTGTTTTGGATGATTGGGGCGAGCATCATTAATCGGGTGCCTTCCTCGATCCCCAATACCTTATCTACCATTTGGCTAATTATTTGTGCGTCTAATGTGACGTCATGCTCAGGGCAGCGAGGTTCACCGGCACGGGCGAATAATAACCTTAAATAGTCGTATATCTCTGTGATTGTGCCAACAGTCGACCTAGGGTTGTGAGAGGTGGATTTTTGTTCAATGGATATGGCAGGGGAAAGACCTTCAATATGATCGACTTCTGGTTTGTCCATCATCGATAGAAATTGTCGGGCGTAAGTAGATAAAGACTCTACGTATCTTCGTTGGCCTTCTGCATAAAGTGTATCGAATGCAAGGGATGACTTTCCTGAGCCAGATAAGCCAGTGATAACAATCAATTTGTCCCTTGGTATATCCAAGTCGATATTCTTGAGATTGTGCGTTTTGGCGCCACGAACAATGATGGTATCCATTAATCTTCCATTCAGCTAATAAAACAGGCAATTATACCTACATCTCTCAGAAGAGAAATGCTTGAATTGCCAGTAAGCATAGATTCCTTGAAATGCTTCATAGTGCTAGAATGCTCATTTTTGACAGATGTGGCGATATATTACTTATGATTGCTAGTGAACGGCGTGCAGTTTTTTCTTTGGGCTTGTTATATGCAAGCCGAATGCTTGGTCTCTTTATGGTCCTGCCTGTTTTTATGATCTACGGGCAAAATTTAGAGCAGGCTAATGAAGTATTGTTAGGTTTGGCTATTGGAGCCTATGGCTTGAGTCAGGCTGTTTTTCAGATTCCTTTCGGATCCTTGTCTGATAAATATGGTAGAAAACCCTTAATTTTTATAGGCCTGCTAATCTTCTTCTTGGGCAGTGTATTGGCGGCAATTTCTGATAATATCTATGGGGTGATTTTGGGGCGCTTCCTTCAAGGTGCAGGGGCAATTGCCAGTGTCTTGATGGCCTTGCTCAGTGATTTAACAAGTTTTGAAAGTCGCACCAAAGCAATGGCGATGATAGGTATGTCTATCGGCATATCTTTTACCGCAGCATTAATCATTGGCCCCTTAATCGCTGCCAGTTTTGGCTTACAGGGTATTTTCTGGTTAACCGCTCTATTTGCCGTGCTTGGCATGTTGTGTTTATATTTTTTAGTGCCATCGCCACTAACGCTGACAAAAGACCGTAATACCAGAATATTTAAAGATCAAATACGCGATGTACTCCGAAACCCAGAACTGATCAAACTTGATTTTGGTATTTTTGTCCTCCATTTATGTCTGACAGCTTCATTTATTGCTGTGCCTATTACGCTTTCACAAAAGCTGGGCATGCCAGGCGAAGAGCATTGGTTGGTTTACTTAACTGTTATGGTCTTTTCATTTTTTGCGATGGTGCCGTTTATTATTTATGGCGAAAAGAAACAGCAAATGAAAAAAACTTTTCTCTTTGCCATTTCACTATTAATGCTTTCTGGCATTAGTTTTATTGTAACGCAAGCGGAGTTCAATTATTTCTGGTGCAGTTTATTCTTTTATTTCATGGCATTTAATTTGTTAGAAGCAAGCTTACCCTCACTCGTCAGCAAATTGGCGCCAGCAGCCAGTAAAGGCACCGCTATGGGAGTGTATTCAACAACCCAGTTTCTAGGCGCATTTGTTGGTGGTGTTGCCGGTGGTTGGTTATTAAGTGAGTTTGGTGAAAATGGAGTCTATATTCTGGTCGGAGTAATGTGTTTTATTTGGCTATTGTTTGCTCGCATGATGAAAAACCCAACGAATGAAACAGGCATGACCTTGTTTTTATCAAAGATGGTGGGTGACAATAAAATACAAATAAGCCAAGCTTTAAATAATGTCCCGGGCATAGAGGAAGTGGTATTGATTGTTGAAGATCAAGTCGCCTATCTTAAAGTGCAGAAATCAGGGCTTGATCAACAACGGTTAGATGATCTAATGGAATGCTATCGTTAGTCATGAGACAATTTAAAAAGATACGCTTTAATAATCCAGTTGATTTAGTTTGTATAGAGCAAATTGTCTGGTTGTTAAATGCTTTATTTACAGTGAAAGAATATAAGAGGGTTAGGTGATGGCTAGAGGAATTAACAAAGTTATATTGATCGGTAATCTGGGGGCTGATCCAGATACGCGAATGACTCAGCAAGGTTCGGCTGTGACCAATCTTAATATTGCAACCGATGAGAGTTATAAAGATAAAAATACTGGTCAAATGGTGCCTAAAACAGAATGGCACCGTGTGGTAATGTTTAATCGTTTAGCTGAAATAGCCAAAGACTATTTGAAAAAAGGCTCAAAGATTTATATTGAAGGTAGGCTGCAAACACGCAAATGGCAAGATCAAGGCGGGCAAGACCGTTACACCACCGAGATTGTCGCGAATGAGTTACAAATGCTGGATAGTAAGCCAGCCGGTGGTTATGATCAGTCACAAAATAATAACGCGGGTTATGCTCAGCAAAATGCCCAACCGGCTTATAATCAAGCACCTCAGCAGCCAAATTATAACGCTGCACCTCAGGCAAATGTGCAGCCACATAATCAGCAGTATGCACCTCAGCAGCCAGCACCTCAGGCACCCAGTATGGCGCCAGTGACAGATGATTTTGATGATGATATTCCTTTTTAATGGGCCAGTATTCACCTTCGCTGTAGTCGAAATTGAGCTGAATATTGAAGGTATCTGTCAATAACCCAAACGGAATATTTTTATTAAAAACCGGCACTAGCCGGTTTTTTCTTGTCATAAAAAATGTTTTTTGCAAACAGTGACTTACTGAACTATTCTGAAATTGTAGTTTAAACAGGTATAACAATTAGGTGACTTTTGTTCTCATTTTTTAAAAAAAAATCACGTGCCGGTATTCTCGGTATAGAAATTTCAGGCCAAGGTATTTCTTTGGCCGTAGCAAAACCAGATGAAAACGGTCAGTTGAAAATCATATCTTGCTTCTCAAAAAGATGCGATAAATCCGAATATTTAACGCACCTTAAAGAATGGGTTTCTGGGCATAATTTGAGTGGCCAAGAGTGCCATGTGGTATTGGCTTCTGCGCAATATAAGACCTACCCTGTTGAGCGACCACAAGTAGAAGAGTCTGAAATAGCGGATGCAGTCCGTTGGAAGGTCAAAGACTTATTGGATTATCCATTGGAAGAAGCGGTTATCGATGTTTATGATTTCCCCGAGGATGCTCTTCGAGGGCGCCCTGAACAGGTCAGTGTGGTGAGTTCAAAGTCTTCCACCATTCAAAACTTGGTTAATTTAATTGAAGCTGCAGGTTTGAACCTGATCACCATTGATATTGTTGATCTGGCGCTTAGAAATATAGCCAGTAGATTACTTGAAAATGAAAACCAGACAGCCGCACTGTTATATCTTCGTGCGGGTAATGGCATGATCGTCCTGATTAAAAACAATATACTTTACTTCTCTCGACATTTTGATTTTTCCTTGGAAGCGTTAAATGATGTTGAACAACAAGATAATGTGATTCAGCATCTGGCATTAGAGGTTCAACGATCCTTCGATTATTTTGATAGCCAAATGGCTCAGATACCTCCCCAGTTTCTATACCTTGTTGGGCCTACGCCAAATTTACCACTGGCCAATATGTTAGGTGGCAGTATATCCGCTCAAGTGAAGGTTTTTGATATGTCTCTTTGTTTTGGGGAGCAGCATAAAGTAACACAAGAAGACATCAATGGCTTTGCTGCGATGGGCTCTGCATTGAAAGAAGGGCCATTCTAATGCAGCAAGTGAACTTATTCACCGATGCCTTTAAGCCGCCCAAAGTTAAATTGCCACTAGAGCAACTTATCGTTTTTCCCTTATTAGTGTTAAGTATTTTGGTGGCTTTGTCATTTGGCTTGTCAGCGTATTTGGAGTCTGAAAAAAAATTGCTTGCTGATCTTCAAACCAAGGATAATGCAATGGCAGGGCGCTTGGCTATTTTAGATAAAAAGGCTGAAAAACTGCGTCAGGATGATGGTTTGATCGCTGCAAATCAGAGGCTGAATAAAACTTTGCTCGCCAGGCAACAAATGATATCGACGCTGGATCGCGTTGTCTTGAAAGAGGCTGAAGGCTTTTCGCATTCACTGATTGCCTTGGCTCGCCAAAAAGAACAAGGTTTATGGTTAACGTCCATTCTACTAGGCGGAACAAACAATCAAATGGTGATTCAGGGTGTTACCACTAAAGCAGAATTAGTGCCCCGTTACCTGCAAAACTTAAGGCAGGAAGCGAGTTTTTTGGGGAAGAACTTTGCCTTGTTTGAGTTGCAAGAAAATACAACGAATCAAAATTGGTTGAATTACACTTTAACAGCAGAAGACTCGGCTCAGGTTAACACCGTTTCTATTGAGCCATTATTGGGTGCAGACATGTCTGTTGATCAATCATCTGAGAGAGTAAGCAATGAACCTTGAAAAGTGGAATGCACTTAAGGATAAAACGGCTGCTTTAAGTTTACGTGAGCGGGGTATTCTTCTTACCGTTGCGATTGTGCTTGTGATTTTTGTCTGGGCACAGTTCTTCTACTTGTCTTTTGAAAAAGAATTGAAAAGTACCAAAAGTGAAATGAGCCGACTTCAACAATTAGAAATCACTCAACAAAATGAGTTACAAAGCTTGATGGCAAGGTTATCCAATGACCCTAATGCACAACTATTTGCTGAACAGCGTCGACTAAAAGGCAAGCTAGCTAAACTGAAAGACCAGATCGAAATTCGTCTAAGCCACCTGATTGAGCCAGAATTAATGGCTGATGTAATGCGTGAAGTGCTGTCAGATTATAAAGGGCTACGTTTGGTGGCTGCTAAAAACCTGATAGTAGAACCCTTGAATTTTACGGAAATAGATAACGATAATTCAAAGCAATATGTTGATAAAGGTCATGTGGATGAAGATCAGGCGGTACTCTTTTCTCATCGCTTTGAAATGGTGTTGAATGGCTCTTACTTTCAGACAGTGTCCTTTTTAAAGCGATTAGAGGAAATGGAAGGGTTTTATTGGACTATGTTTAAGTACGAAGTAGGCGAATATCCAAATGCTAAAGTGACCCTGCAATTAAGTACGTTAAGTCTTGATGAGGATTGGATCGGTGTTTAAAGCGGTATATCGATATAGTCTGGCTATTTTGGTGTGTATTTTTGCGCTGAATCTACCAGCCTCTCAGACCTTTACATTAGAGGATGGAGAGGTATTGAAGGATCCAACTAAACCTGATTTATGGAATGTACCGCAAGCCGTAGGTCAAGGTTCAAAAGAACCTGCTTTTGAACTGAATTATATTGTGATGTCAGCAGGGCAGAAAAGAGCCATGATTGATGGAAAAAAAGTACTGGAAGGTGATTTTGTTTCGGGTGCTAAAGTAACGCGTATTACACAGGATAGTGTTCACCTTTTTTATAAAGGTCAGCATAAAGAGTTACGGATTAACAAAGTGAACGGAATTCAGAGAAACTAAAAAACGTCTCTCTTTTTAGAGGGTTAATAGCGTTACCTTAGGTTTAAATATTAAATAGTTCCTGCGCATGTCAGGAATCAAAAAGAAGTGAGTGAAACATGGTTTATCAACTCCGTAACTCCATGGTGCCGGGGAAATGAAACGACTTATAGCCGTTGCTTCATGGCTCTTGTTATCTGCTTGTGCGTATGAAAATGCATTATTGCAATCGCCTCAAGCGAATAACACCGAAAGCATAGATAAAATCAATGCGATGTTGGACGAGGCCTTGTTCGTTAAACCCGAACCAGCGTTGACGGTAATGGCTATACCCGATGATGTCATGAATGCGCTGACTCCCAAGCTATCTGCAGCCAATAAAATAGCCCCGGAGCCCCGTTTTGATATTGCGGTTAAAAGTGTCCCAGCGCGTGATTTTTTTGAAGAATTAGTGTCGGGTACTAATTTGAATATGTTGGTGTCTCCAGACTTGAATGGCTCAATTAGCTTGCAGCTAAAAGATGTGACTATTGATGAAGTGCTAGATATTACTCACCGACTCTATGGTTATGAGTATGAAAGGCACGGGCGTCTTATTCATATTTCGCCTGCGGGCTTAACCACCCATATTTTTGCCATTAACTATTTAAATGTAGAGAGAAGTGGCGATTCAGAAACCCGCGTGAGTTCAGGACAAATTACCCAAAATTCGGGAAACAATTCGGGAAACCGTAGAGGTTCAAATTCCCAAAGTAGAGGTTCAAATTCCCAGAGTAGAGGTTCAAATTCCCAAGGTAGAGGCTCTTCAAATGGGCAATTAATAGGGTCTGGAACACGGATCATGACTAAAAATAAAAATAATTTTTGGTCATCCTTAAATAAAACATTGCAATTGATTGTTGGCAATAAAGATGGGTACTCTGTTATTTTAACCCCAAGCACCGGTATGGCCGTTGTTAGAGCGGATAAAACAACCTTGTCAGCGGTAAAGAAGTACTTAGAAAGATCTGAGCTGATTCTCAAACGGCAGGTTATTTTGGAAGCGAAAATCCTTGAAGTGAGCTTGAGTGAAGGCTACCAGCAAGGCATTGACTGGACGTTTTCAGATGCCAGTAAATCGCTCGATGCTAACGGCATCCCTAAAAAAGGCTTTGGTTTGGAGCAAACCGCTCAAAATATTTCCGATAATGTTAGTGCTAGCGCGGGTGGTGTATTCGCTTCTATTATCAAACTCAATAATTTTGAATCTACCATTCGCTTGTTAGGAACCCAGGGGAATGTTCAGGTTCTATCCAGCCCTCGTATAGCCACAGTGAATAATCAAAAGGCGGTTATTAAAGTGGGTAGTGATGAGTTCTATGTCACAGATATTGATTTTGAAGCAAACAACGATACCAACTCTAATTCTACAGACATTCAATTAACGCCTTTCTTCTCTGGCATTGCTTTAGATGTCACACCGCAGATTAGTGAAGAGGGTAAGATTATTCTTCATGTTCATCCAACGATAAGTGAAGTTCAGGATCAGCAAAAAACGATCTCTGTCTCTGGCGAAGAAACCAATTTACCCTTGGCGCTATCGAGTATAAGAGAGTCAGACAGCATCATCACGGCTGAGAATGGTCAAATAGTGGTGATTGGCGGCTTAATTCAAAATAGAAGTTCTGACAAAAACTCATCCGTTCCATTCTTTGGCGATATCCCTTTAATCGGTGAATTATTTAAGCAAAAAAGCCAAGAATCTGAAAAAACAGAACTTGTAATATTGCTAAGACCTACGCTGACTGATACGCAGGTGATCGAAGATGATATAAGAGGTAGCAGAGAGAGGTTTGGTGAATTTAGAGACATAATGTCTGCGCCAACAGAAACAGCATTCTACGAGTAGCAGCAGCATGTATGAAACGTTTTTTGGATTAAATGAATTACCTTTTAGTCTTACACCGAATACGCATTTTTTTCTGGGGTCAGAAACTCATCAACAAGCATTGGATATGCTGCTGTGGGCGCTTAAACACCAAGAAGGTTTCATAAAAGTTACCGGTGAGGTCGGTACGGGAAAAACCTTGTTATGTCGAAAATTATTAAATGCACTGGAAGATCCTTTTGTAACAGCATATCTACCTAATCCTTATTTTTCAGCAGAAACCCTATATTGCTTAGTCGCCGAAGAGCTTGCCGTTTTCTCAAACGAAAAGCTTGCTGGTGATAACGAGCAACTGGCCCCGCAAGCAAAAGAGCAACACGTATTGGCTTTGAAACAAATTCAACAAACTCTTGTGAATTTAGCAAAATCCGGGAAGCGCCTTGTGTTGGTGATAGACGAAGCGCAAGCTATGCCAGAAGAAACCATAGAGGCATTACGGCTACTCAGTAACCTGGAAACAGAATCAGAAAAATTATTGCAAATTGTCTTATTTGGGCAGCCGGAACTAGATACTGTCTTATCCAAAAAACATCTTCGGCAGCTTAAACAGCGCATCACATTTCAGCATAAACTAAAGCCACTACAGCGAAAAGATATTGAAAACTATATTTCTCATCGGATGGTATTGGCTGGTTATAAAGATGGACGGCTGTTTGATGCCAAAGCGATTGGTTTATTATGCCGGGCCTCGAAAGGTATTCCGCGTTTAGTGAATATTTTATGTCATAAAGCCTTAATGTCAGCCTTTGGAGAAGGGGAAAAACTTATCCAATCCAGGCATATGTTAGCCGCAATTTCAGATACGGAAAGCGTTACATTATCCTGGAAAGATCGTTGTGCCAGCGCGCTTTTTGGTACTTGTTTTGCCTCGCTGAGCTACCTGTTAATGAGTGTAGAAGAAATGCAAGGGTTGTGGCTATGAGCGTGATAAATGATATGCTGCGAGATCTCGATAAACGCCAAGCACCCGAAGTAAGCGATTCCCGGCAGATACCATCTGAAAGTTTAATTGAGCCACAAAAAACTACTTATAAAAAGTGGCTGGTACTTTTAATAGGCTTACTACTTATAGGTGTCTTGGTTTATGGTGTCTTGCTTCAAACAAAGGGTGAGCCCCCTGTCGGTAAAGAGCCTATGAGTAATGCACATGTTGCCCAAGTAAACTCTCAAGAGCTTATGCCAGGAAATATAGAGACTGAAGGTCAAGGTTTAACTGAGATCGACAAACCCGGTGCCAGCCCTCAAGAAACAATCAGCCACACGGATATTCAAACAGCGCTTAAGGTCGAACCGGAAGCATTAACCGCGAAGCCTTCAGTCGTTGAAGTTTCAACAGCGGAATATGAAAGGCCAAGTATAAAACCAGATAAAAATATCACCCATAAAAAAGAACCAAATGATAAAGAATTAACTGAAAAAGTGCTTAGTGAGAAAACTCAAACAGCGACTGTTAAAAAAATAGTTCCTAAAGTGATCGCTAAAGCAGTCCCTAAAATAGCACCTAAAGAGCTACCTAAAAAAGTACCGGCTGTTGAACGTGTTCTTCATAAAGCTGAAATAATAGAAGAACCACAAAAGCGTGTAAGGGTGGAAATGCAATTAGACAATACCATGGAAGTGACACTTTCACCTATCGCCTTGGATCAGCAAATGGCAGAACGCGCAACCAATTTAATGGCTCAAGGGCAAGAACTAGAAGCGTATCGTCAACTTTATAAGTTTATAGGAGAGCACGCTCAGAATGTAGAAAGCCGGACAGTATTGGCGACTTATCTCTTGAATGAAAACCGCATGGCCGAGGTGGGTGATGTATTGCTTAATGCGCCGATCTCAGCGTCGCCTGAACTAAGGCAGATAAAAGCGCGTTGGTATGCAGCGCAAGGTCAGCACAAATTAGCAATCTATACCTTAAGCTCAGACCTTCCAAACGTTGAGGAATACCCGGATTATTACGTCTTACTGGCAGCGTACTATCAACGTTATGGTTCAGCTCTCGACGCCAGTAAAGCTTATTCGCTACTGGTCGATTATAATGAAAATGTGGCAGATTGGTGGGCGGGTCTAGGTTTGGCTGCGGATAGGAGCGGTCAGCCAGAACAAGCAATTTTTGCTTATCAGCAAGCGCTGGAATTAAGTGGTTTATCCCCCGAGCTTCTGAACTTTGTAACACCACGGTTAAAACAGCTTTTTGCATCCTCGCCAAATGCAGGAAAAAAATCAGCTAAACAATAACAGAAATAACATTATTAAGACTGATCGTCATCGGACACAGGTATGTCAGAGCTAAAGAAAAAAATTCGTATAGGTGATTTGCTCATTCAAAATGCAGTGATCACTGAAGAGCAGTTAATGACTGCCTTGGCAGAGCAAAAAAAGACCGGTCTAAAGCTTGGTAGAGCCCTCATTGAATTAGGTTTTGTTGAAGAAGATAAACTATTAAATCTTCTATCGCAGCAGTTAGACGTACCTTTTGTTCAGTTACGACATTATCAATTTAATCAAGACTTGATCAAAAAACTCCCCGAAACACTGGCAAGACGATTCCGGGCCATTATTCTCGATGAGCAGCAAGGTGAGTTGCTGGTGGGTATGGCCGATCCGATGGATCTGATGGCCTATGATGAAATTTGCCGGGTTGTAAATCAGTCGATTAATGTCGCCGTTATTCGTGAAAGTGAACTGCTAAATACACTCGATATGGTATATCGAAGAACCGATGAGATTAGTAACTTAGCGGTTGAGTTAGATAGTGAGCTTGAAGACGATGGCTTTGATCTCGCTGCTTTAACGGCAACCGGTGATGATAGTGATGCACCCGTTGTTAAGTTACTTCAGTCTATTTTCGAAGATGCTGTTCAGGCAAGAGCATCCGATATACATATTGAACCTGATGAAAGCGTGGTCCGTATTCGGCAGCGAATAGATGGTGTACTGCAAGAGCAGGTGATGAAAGAAACGCGTATTAACGCTGCGCTGGTGCTTCGCTTAAAGTTAATGTCGAGTTTGAATATTTCAGAAAAGCGTATTCCACAAGATGGTCGATTTAACATTCGTGTCAAAAACAGATCGATCGATGTGCGGCTTTCAACGATGCCAACCCAGTATGGTGAATCTGTGGTGATGCGTTTGCTGGATCAGACGGACGGTATTTTATCGCTCGAAACGGTCGGCATGCCGCAAAAAATTCTCAGTCGATTCAGAGTGGCAATCACGCGTCCACATGGTTTGGTCTTGGTTACCGGTCCAACGGGTAGCGGTAAAACCACCACCTTATATAGCGCTTTATCTGAATTGAACAAACCCGAAGTAAAAATTATCACCGCAGAAGATCCTGTTGAATATCGCTTGCCTCGCATCACCCAGGTGCAAGTTAACCCGAAGGTTGGTTTAACTTTCGCCAGTGTTCTTAGAGCGTGTTTACGGCAAGACCCTGATATTGTTCTGGTCGGTGAAATGCGCGACCAGGAAACCGCAGAAATTGGCCTTCGCGCTGCTATGACTGGGCATATGGTCATGTCTACTTTGCATACTAATGATGCCATCGGCAGTGCCATGCGTTTGATCGATATGGGTGCGGAACCCTACTTGGTCGCCAGCTCTTTGCAAGGCGTGTTGGCACAGCGGCTGATTCGTCGAATATGTCCTAATTGCGCGAAAGAGTATCAACCAACTGCCCAGGAAAATATCTGGCTAAACGCCATGCTCCAGAAAAATAAAGATAAAGTACCTGAAGATATTACAACGTTTAAGTTCTCAATTGGTACGGGTTGTTATCAATGCAGTAATACCGGTTACAAAGGGCGTATTGGTATTTATGAATGGCTCGAAATGGATGAGGCTTGCTTGGGCGCCTTAAGGCGCGCTGATTCTGATGGCTTTGCCGCAGCTGCATTGCGAAATGCTTATTTCGAGCCGCTTGAAATTTGTGCATTGCAGTCTGCAAAAGAAGGTATCACCTCGCTGGATGAAGTGTTCCGGGTATCAGCGACACTGGGAGAAGGCAGCGATGTCTTGGAAGATGACTTGATTCTTGATCTGGATATTGACTTGGAGGTTGATGATTAGCATGGTTTGCAGGATGGTATTAGCAACGCAAGCGTTCATCTTCATCGGGAGAAAGATGCTGGATGGCTAAGTTTCAATTTCAGGGTAGAGATTCAAAAGGCGCAGCTATCGAGGGTGTGCTCGATGTGGCGAGCGCTAACCTTGCCGCGGCTGAGCTGTTAAAAAAAGGCATCACTCCGATAAAAATCACCCCGCAGGCCGAAAAATCGGCTGGTGTGAGTAGTATCAATATTCAGATATTTAAGCCAAAAGTGAATCTGGATGAACTCATTATATTTTGCCGCCAAATGAATGCCTTAACACGGGCCGGTATTCCGATTATCCGAGCAATGAAAGGTTTAGCAGATTCGACTAATTCTGAATTGCTGAAAGAAACCTTAGTGGATGTATCAAGGCGTTTAGAGTCGGGCATTAATCTGGCTTCTTCCATGCAAGTACACTCAAATGTGTTCTCTGAATTATTTATAAGCATGATCCATGTCGGAGAAAATACCGGCCAATTAGAAACCGCGTTTAAGCGTTTAAGCGAAAATCTGGAGTTGGAACGTGATACACGCAAGCGCATTAAATCGGCAACGCGTTACCCCACGATGGTTTTCTCCGCTATTTTTATCGCTTTATTTATTGTTAATTTATTCGTTATTCCCAAATTTGCGAGCGTGTTTGCCAAATTTGGTGCAGACCTGCCATGGCCAACTCAGGTACTAGTTGCCACGTCTAACTTTTGCCTAGATTATTGGTGGCTGGTCATCGGGTTAATGATTGCTGCCATCATTGGCTTTAAACAATGGGTTAAAACAGAAGGCGGTGCTTACCGTTGGGATAGGAAAAAGCTAAATTTCCCTATTGTGGGTATACTGTTTGAGCAAATAGCCTTATCTCGCTTCACGCGTAATTTTGCTATGATGTTATCCGCTGGTATGCCGATTACACATGCTCTGGCGATCGCTGCTGAAGCAACAGGCAATAAATATATAGCGAAGCAAATTGTCAGTATGAAAATAGGCATTGAACGCGGTGATAGCCTTTTAAGAACCGCTAGGTCTGCTGAAATATTTACCCCTTTAGTGTTGCAAATGATGGCCGTGGGTGAAGAAACCGGCGCTATAGATACCTTGCTTAATGAAGTTGCTGACTTTTATGATGAAGAAGCAGATTATTCACTTACACGTTTATCTGAAGCGATCGAGCCGATCCTGATTGTGGCGATGGGCGGTATTGTGTTGGTTCTTGCCTTGGGTGTGTTCCTGCCAATATGGGATTTAGGTTCTGCGGCCATGGGTAAATAGTGGGAATGGGTTCTGTATTGAACATGAAAGGAAATGCGATATATAGCCGGGCCTTCGGTAATCATTATTTTCTGATTGCGGTGAGCTTATGTTTGATCTTTATTCTTATGGGGCTATTGTCTGCACGCCTTGAACGTGAGTTTGAACAGGCTGAACAGGTTCAGTTTGATTATCGTGTGGCGGAATTAAAAGCAGCGGTGCGTTTAATGGAAGCTGATTTGATTAGCCGGGGGGAACTTCAGGCAGCAGGTAATTACGAAGGTGCAAACCCAATGGATTGGTTGGAAGATGATACCAGCCATTACGTGGGCATGATGGAACCCATTGACGCGATCAATTATCCTGGTAACTGGTTTTTTGATGACCAGATACAAGCAATTTCGTTTGTGCCATATGCCTTGAATGATTCAGGAAAAGTAGAAAGTAAAGATGAAAGTCTAGATAAAGTCTTGCGATTTAAAGTGCGTGCGCTAAGGTCAAAAGAGTTAAATTCAAAATATAGCGGATTGATGCTAGAGCAATTAGATAAGCAGCCAATCCGTTAGTAGCCGTTAGGTTTAGGGGTAGAAAAATGAATAAACACCAACAAGGTTTTACCTTAATAGAATTAGTGGTCGTCATTGCAATATTGGCAATACTCGCCTCTTTTGCTTTACCTAAATTCGCAGAGCTTTCGGATACCGCCCACATAGCAAGTGTTCAATCGACTGGCGGTAGTTATGTGTCTGCTGTCAATCTTGTGCGTGCTCAATGGTTGGCTAACGGAGTGAGAACTACGGTGATTGATTTGCCGGGTTATGGCGAACCAGATAATTTCATCGACGTGAGTATTGATGGTTGGCCTACGGGCGTCAGCGGCAATACTAATCCTTCAGCGATGACGGCTGTTGAGTGCAATGACTTATGGCTGGAGTTGATGACAACTAGCTCGATTTCAGTGTCAATAGCGGTGGGGCAAGACTATTTGACGTCGGTTAATTCAGGTAATTGTTTGTATACCTACCAGCTAACTTCAGATAACTATACTATTGAATATGACCCGGATACCGGCAGTGTTTATGTCGATGCTATCCCGTAACTTTTTTCATACAAAAGTAAACATGAGAAATGTGCGTTATTTGCTTTTCATGTCTATAGTTAAATTATTGTATTAGTGAATGTAATTCAAGTAATGAAGAATACGTACAGTTTAAACGCTTAATAAAAACATTTTGAATATTTAGGAGCAAGTTAATGAAACGTCAGGCTGGTTTTACTCTGATTGAATTAGTAATGGTAATTGTCATTTTGGGCATTTTGTCGGCATTCGCATTGCCACGTTTTGCCGATTTGGGTAGTGATGCGCGCGGGGCGGCATTACAAGGTGCTTATGGCGCAATTAAATCTGCTTCATCTATTGCTCATGCGGATGCTTTAGTTAATAACCAAAATGGGGCAACCGGCACAGCTTCATTAGAAGGTGTGACTATAAATTTAGTTAATGGTTATCCCGCGGCTTTAGGTGGTGCGGCTGGCGGTATTGCTACTGCGGCTCAGATTACTGCTGATGATTTTACTGTTTCAGGCACTTCTGGAACCAGTACGATATTTACCGCAATAGGCGCTACAACTGCTACTAGCTGTCAAATTACATATCTTCCAGCTGCTACTAATGGTAGCCCAACAATCACAATCTCTGATCCGCTTGATTGTAATTAATTTATTTTGATCAATACAAAGCGCTTTCGGGCGCTTTTTTGCGTTTACTTGGGCACTTAAAAATATGCGCCATTTTGTTATCACCCAAAAAGGCTTTACCCTGATCGAGTTAGTTATGGTTATTGTGCTGCTGGGTATTTTGAGTGTTAGCGCCACGGGTTTATTTTCCTCTAAATCGACTTATGCAGAATTTATCGCCAAGGAGCAGTTAATTGCCCAAGGTTTATTAGCTCAGCAAATCGCTTTTGGTATGAGTGGTAAACTATTTGATCCTGCAAACCCTAACCTCGTGAGCCTGAGTATTAATCGTTCAGCGGGCGGGGAAACATCCTTTAGTGTGACCAAAGGCACTGAAACATCGCTTACAGAGACTTTAGATTCGTCACTTAACAGCCCTTTAGTTAATGGTGCTGCGATTGCTAATGGTGGCAGCGTCATATTTTCTTGGAATAGCCAGGCGCGTTTATCAGACAACAGCAATCATTCTGTTTCTTTTGTTGGCGATAACACTTATAGAGTGTGCTTTTCCTCCTCTGGTTATGTCTATGAAAGTACGGGGCCTTGTCCATGAAAGGCGTATTATTATCGACAGCAGGTAAGTCTCGTCAACGAGGCGTGACCTTGGTTGAATTGGTGATTTCGATCATTATCATATCCATTGCAATGGTCGCCTTAATGAATGCTTTTAGTGCGAGCATGTTAGGTAGTGCCGACCCCTTATGGCGCAATAAAACCTTAAAGCTTGCCCAGCTCTACATGGATGAGATTCTGGCTAAGAATTATGACCATACAACGCCTGTAGGTGGAATGCCTGTTATAGAGAACCCTGATTGCACAAATTTAGGTAAAGATGGTTCCGAAAATAGAGAAGACTTCAACGATGTGGATGATTATGATGAGATTAATAATCAAGTAGCGAAGAGTTTAATTGCGTCACTCGATAGTTCTTATAGTGCCTATCTAGTGAGTGTCGACGTGGTGTGTGTGGGTAATGAAGTGGGCGCAGTGGATAAAAATGATGCCATTGATCGTGATCAGGCAAAGAAAATTACGGTGACCATAACGCCGCCAGGGCAGGCCGCTATTCCCTTTGCCGTTTATAAGGCAAATTTCTGATGATCGTCCGTACCACCTATAAAAAAGCGAGCTTGGGTTTCACGCTTATTGAAATGGTCGTGACCATTGTGATCGTCGGTATATTAGGGGTGGGTATCTCCAGTTTTATCGCTAATATCACAAAAGGCATGGTCGATACAGCAGAGCGTTCACAGGTAGCCTCGATTGCCTTACTGGTTTCTGAACGTATTAGCCGCTCCTTAAGGCAGGCTTTGCCTAACAGTATCAGAACAAACGGTGACTGTATTGAATATATACCGATTTACGCCGGGACCGATTATTTGTCAGTACCTGTTTTGGTCAGCGCTAATCAATTTGAAGTTGCGCCATTTTCAAACGTAAACAATGGTTTCAGTTTTTCAGCACAGCCGCTTCGCGTGGCTGTTTATCCGAGCAGCCTGACCGGTCTTTATTCCTTGTCGGCAGGTGGCGTGATTAGTTCAGAAATATCTCAAATCAGTGCAGGTACAACGAGTAATGCGCAATCAATATTACTTGATGCAAACCACCAATTTCCCGGAAACTCACCAACTAAGCGCTTGTTTTTGGTTGATGAACCCAATATGTATTGTTTTGATAGCGGAATGCTTTATCACTACAGTGATTATGGCTATAAAACAACGCTACCGACATCAAATTTAAATAATGAAACGGTGGTGGGGTCACGTTTAAGCCTAGGTCAGTTTAACTATTCACCGGGTACCTTGCAGCGCAATGGCGTTGTTATGATGCAATTTGATGTCTTGGGTGAGGATGATCTTAAACAAACCGTGAACCAAGAGGTGCAAATTCGTAATGTACCTTAAACATTCATCTGGCCTAAACAAGCAACAAGGTATCGGCCTGCCGGCCACGATTTTTTTGATTGTGATTGTCTCATTGATTGTCTTGGCTTTGGGTGAATTGAATACCAAATCTAATATCGGGTTTGGGCAGGATTTTTATGCTGTCAAAGCCTTTTATGCCGCTGAAAGTAGTGCCCAGATAGCACTTAATAGAGTTTTTATGGGGCGGCAGTCTTGTATAACGGGCTTGGTTACCATCAACTTTGATACCGTTACTAACAACACCGGTTTGGAAGGCTGTAGTGCTCAGGTATCTTGCAGTCTGGTTGCCGTTGATTCTATTGACTATTATACCTTTACGAGTGCCGCGATGTGCGGAGCGGGTTATGAACAAGCCCAACGCAGCATCGAGGTTCGGGCTAGATCAGAGTAAGTGTGATGTTTTCATTATGTGTCTGCATTAGAAATGTATTGTTAGTCAGGGTTTTTCTGAGCCTGGTGATGCTTATACCCACATCTGTTTTTGCCGCCACCTATACGGTGTCTGAGCTTTTACCAACCCCTCTGGATAGCCCTGATGTTGTTAATACAGTAAGCTGGGATAGGACAGATACAAGTTACCCGGACGACGATGATAAAGTTCTGGTAAATATTGGCTTTCCATTTACCTTTAAAGATGTCGCTTACAACCAAGTTCGAATCCTGACGAATGGCATCTTGCATTTTGGCCTGGATCAGAGATTTCATCGTGACTATCGCAACGATTCATTGCCTACGGGTGAAGCCAATCGTTTTATAGCCCCTTATTGGGATGACTTGGTCGATGATGCACAATCCAGTGTTACTTATGGTTTAAAGGGAGACGCGCCCTCACGCTCGTTTATCGTGACATGGAATAATGTCAGAGCCTATTCGAATAACCTTCGGTACGATTTTCAAGTTGTCCTCTATGAAAATGGTGATATTCGATTCCGTTATGCTAACAATACCGCCAATGGTATTAGCGCGACCATTGGTATCGAAGTCGATAATGGTGACTTCATTCAATATTCATACAACTCATCAAGCGTCAGAACGGACTTTGATTTATTCTTTAAAAACGCGTTATTAAGCCTGCCGAATGCGGTGCTGGATATCCGGATGGATGAGAATGAATGGTTGGGTGATGTCGGTGAAGTAAAAGACAGCTCTGCAAACGCCTTGAATGGCTCTGTGTTTGCCGGTGCCTTGAATGCGAATAGTAACCCACCTTTACCCGGTAATCCGGGTTCATGCCGTTATGGCATGTTCAATGGTTCAGATCAATACATCAATATTCCTGACAATAATGTTTTGGATCTAACGGGAAGTTTCACTGTTTCTGCGTGGATCAAAATTGATTCTTTACCTGCTTCAGGTCTAAAGACCATACTGTCCAAAGATGAAAACTACGAATTTCATGTCAAACCAAATGGCACAATCAATTGGTGGTGGCAGACTGTTTCGCCCACTGCAACGAATCAATTTGATTCAACGGGAGTTGTTACTCCGGGGGCATGGACGCATATCGCTATTCGCTTTCAAGCAAATAACCAAACCATTTTTATCAACGGGCAAGCCAGTGGCAGCGCAACGTTTACCGGTACGCCAGTCACGAATAATGACCCCTTACAAATTGGTGCCGACCAAGGGGCTGCCAATAGAGAATTTAATGGTGATATCGATGAGGTCAGGGTGTTTGACGCAGCCTTATCGGACGCCCAGATGGTCTCATTAGCCAGTGCAACTCACTTCTGCTCGCTTGCTAACCCGGGCTGCTCAGCGGCTTTCGCAGATGCGCTTTCCAGTAACAATGATGGTGTCTTAAACTTTTCCGGCACGGGGCAATTGGTCAATAGCCCCGACAATATACTTCAGTTTTCATCTATTTCACCCAGTGTTAATACGGTTTGTAATGGCGCAAATTGTGCGGCAGATTCCGGTAATCCCGTTAGTGAAATGGGCTTTGGCTCTTTCCCTGATACCTCAGTATTTAACCAGGACTTATCTATATCAAATAACCAGACAGGCACCTTAGGTGCTGGAGGTCAGCAGCAGTTTGATGATGTGGTCTTGGGCAATGGTGCGGTGATGAATGTCAATAGTGCTGTCAGTACTTACTATATCGATACCTTAACAATAGGGCGTTTTGCAGACGTTAATTTAAGGCCGGGGAATTATTGGGTCAGGCGTTTAGCTATCGCGCGTGATTCAAAAATCAATGTAGTCGGTTCAGGAACTGCGCGTATTTTTATAAAAGACGATGCACGTTTTGAAAGAAATATCTGGTTCAACCCGAATGATAATTTAGGTGTAACCGGTGATCCAAGCAAGTTACTAATCTACGCTGAAGGTAACTTAATATTTGATAGGAATATCAGGGCATGGGCGGGTATTTATTCAAAAGCTGACATCTCATTAGGCCGAGACTCTTTATATACTGGGGCGCTCACCGCAGATAATATTTCTATCGAACGAAATACCTCGATTAATTACGATGCAGCCGCCATCGCCAAGTTAGATTTCGGCCCTTTGTGTACCTCTGGAAGCTGTAACTTGGGTGGTTTTGATATCATTAGTTCACCCAGTGTCGCCTTAGCTTGTCCGCAATCGCGTGCGGAAATCGGTTTTCAGGCTATGTGCGATGATGGCATTAGTCCGAAAACAGATTATATCGGCACGATTAATCTTTCTACCGATGAAAATGCCCTTAGCCAATTCTATACCTCGCTTTCGGGTGGTTCACCAGTGACCAGCATTAGTTTAAATGGCACAGAGTCTGGCGTGGGCTCAGTTTATCTTTATCATCAAAATGAGAATGTTAATTTACAAGTGAGTTTAGAAGATCAAGTAAGTGCGTTGGATGAGATTGTAAGTATTGATTTTAGAAGCGCCGGTTTTGCTGTCACTGGGCCAGATGATTTTGTTTGCGGTAATCCAAAACCATTAACCTTAACAGCAATCGGGAAGGTGGATGATGGCTCCAGCGCTTGTGCATTACTAACAGGCTTTACCGGTAATAAAGACTTGTCTGTCTGGGTGAATGCGAATTATGAGCAAGCGGCCCCTACTGTAAGTGAAGCTGTTAATTCTCCTATCATGATAAATGGAGCTGCTATTTCGAATAGCGCACCGCACACGAGTACAAGTGTGTCAGTAAATTTTTCATTGGGGCAGGCAACGGTGGATGTTGAGCACTTGGATGCGGCTCAAATTCTCGGTATAGAGTTTGCTTACGATGATGGCGTGTCAGCCACTCCTGAGCTTCGCGGAAAATCAGGTATATTTGTTGTTTCTCCTGATACCATAAAGGTGGCGGCATCTAACAACCAGTGTACTGCAAACTATGAGACCTGCGATAAATTTGTGAGTGCAGGGAGTCCTTTTCCAATCACCGCAACCGCCGTTTGTGCAGATGGCTTAGAAACGAAGGCTGGCAGTTATCGTTCAAACGGTGATATTACTTTAGCGTTGAACTTAGTCGCGCCATCGATTGATGGCATAAATGGCGCACTAAGCGAAGGCGTCATAGCCATCCAGGATTCTGATAACGGCGAAAAAACCATAACAAACCAAAAAGTAAGTGAAGTAGGGGTATTTACTATTTCTGCTCAAGCACCTGCTTTTTTCGGACAAACTATCACCACAAGGGCATCAGCCAATATTGGCCGTTTTTATCCTGACTATTTCGACCTTAGTTTGACGCCAGCAAGCTTCGCAAATTCATGCAGTGGTTTTACGTATCTTGATCAAGACTTTTTCTTTGATCTTAATGCCGCGCCTGAACTAACGATACAGGCCAAAAATGCGGATGACGTGCTAACTCAAAACTATGAAGGAGATTTTTGGAAGCTGGGTGGCTCTTTAGTAGAGCAAACAAATTGTAGCATAGGGCCAGCGACAGAGGGGTTTTGTTATACCGATAATCTAAGCGGAGCGGCAAGTTTTTCTTCGGCCAATGCCGCCCAAAGTTATGGTGGTATAAATGGTATAAGAAATATAAATGGCCAGAAAGTCATGATCTTGCATAATCAAAGCTTTGATGGTTTTAATTATTTAAGGTCTGTCGCGACGGGTATCCAGCCTTTCGATGCCGATGTTAACCTGCAAATAAATTTAGAAGATGATGATGGCGTAACGGGGTCTGTTTCCTTAAATAATATTGGGTTTACTTCGGATTCAGATAGCGGAGGTGTTAGCTTTAATACCACTAACGATCAATTGCTGCGCCATGGCCGCTGGAAAATGGAAAATGCCTATGGCCCGGAAACACAGAATTTAGCCATTCAGGCACATGCAGAATATTTCTCGACAAAAAATAAGTTTGAATTTAATCCTGACGACAGTTGCACAGCTCTGAATGCAGCAAATATTAGCTTGAATGGGGGGAGTGCTAATCCTGTGGCGCTTGGTTCAGGCACGACGACCTTTAGTTTTAATTCACCACTGATAGTAAAGGAAAATGAAAACTTCTCGCTGAGTGCCCCTAATGCAGGTAATACCGGTGATGTCTTTATAGAGGTGGATTTAACAAGCTACCCGTGGTTACAGTTTGATTGGAACCAGGATGGTAGTCTGGAGGATCACCCGCGGATTAAAGCAAGTTTTGGCCTGTATCGAGGTCATGATCGAATTATTTACTGGCGGGAAGTGATGAATTAACCCTAAATAAGTTCAGCGTTTCATAGAGCGCATTTCGACGGGGCTCAATGAGCGGTATTCTTGTTTGTGGACAATACTCTGCAGACTTCCCGTAAATACACCAATACTCACGTTCCCTGAGCCCCGTCGAAGGGGCTTCCAAATTAAACACTTAGTGTATTACCCGCTATTCTTCTTCTGACGCCTTCACACTCATATCTAATTCTTTAATTTTTCTGGTTAGAGTGTTTCTACCCCAGCCAAGTAGAATCGAGGCATCGCGTTTTCGACCACCGGTATGGTTCAAGGCGGTTTCTATCATAATGCGCTCAAACTCCGGTACTGCCATTTGTAAGACACCTTGTTTACCTTTTTTCAATTCCTGATCGGCCCACTTCCTAAGGGCTTCTTGCCAAGACAGGCCTTTGGGGGCGCTCTGGTCTTCATTAAGCAACTCAGGCGGAAGATCGGGTACATGAATCTCTCGACCGCTCGCCATAACGGTTAACCACCGACAGGCATTTTCAAGCTGTCTGACGTTGCCAGGCCACGGCATGACACTTAAATAACTTTCTGTTTCGGGGCGTAGTATTTTGGTTTCGACAGACAGTTCTTTCGAGGCTTTCTTCAAGAAAAAATTGGCCAGTTTGGGAATATCTTCACTTCGATCCGCCAGTTTAGGCAAATGCATACGAATAACGTTTAAACGATGAAATAAATCTTCCCTAAAGTTACCCGCATTGACTAAACTCTCAAGGTTTTGGTGCGTCGCTGCAATAATGCGCACATCTACTTTTACCGGTGTGGCTCCTCCAACGCGATAGAATTCCCCATCGGCTAATACCCTTAATAAACGTGTCTGGGTATCGGCAGGCATATCACCAATTTCATCTAAGAAAAGTGTACCGCCATTGGCCTGCTCAAAGCGCCCCGTTCGTTGGCTTCCGGCACCGGTAAAGGCACCTTTTTCATGACCAAATAACTCTGATTCAATTAAGTCTTTAGGAATAGCAGCCATATTTAAGGCTATGAAGGATTCCGTTGCTCTCGGGCTATGCTGGTGAAGTGCCCGAGCAACGAGCTCTTTACCTGTGCCTGATTCACCATTGATCAATACCGTAATATTGGACTGGGATAAACGGCCAATGGCACGGAATACTTCCTGCATAGCAGGTGCTTTACCAATGATTTCTGTACTTTCAATTACTTGTTCTGCTGTGCCAGGAGCATTTTTGGCGCGTTGCTCTTGAGAATGGGCAATTGCACGTTTGATTAAAACAACCGCATCATCTAGGTCAAACGGCTTCGGCAGGTAGTCGAAGGCGCCGCTTTGGTAGGATGAGACAGCGCTATCTAAATCCGAATGAGCAGTCATGATAATCACGGGAATTTCAGGTAAACCGCGATGAACATGAAAGGCCTGAATTTTCTCTAAGAGCGCTAAACCATCCATACCCGGCATGCGGATATCACTAATAATGGCGTCCGGGGTACTTCTTGTCAGCTGTTCAACCACGCCTTCAGCTCTGTCAAAAGAGCGTAATTCGAAGTTTTCCTTTGCGAGGGCTTTTTCTAATACCCAGCGGATTGACCGGTCGTCGTCAATGATCCATACAAGTGGTTTAGAGGCCATTATTTTGCTCCAGAGGTAAATAAACAATAAACTTTGTTTCGCCTGGTTTGCTCTCGCATTCAACCAGCCCGTCATGTTTTGTTAAAATGCTTTGTGTGATGGATAAGCCCAAACCGGTTCCATCTGGTCTACCGCTGATCATTGGGTAAAAGATGTTTTGAATGGCTTCTTTAGGAATGCCTGGGCCGTTATCCATGATTTCTACGTTCAATACTAAACGGTGTCGGGAATGGCCAATGGTAAACTGCCTTAAAGCCCGTGTGCGCAGTGTAATAATACCATCTCGACCTTCAGCGACTTGATCAGATAAAGCTTGTAAGGCATTTTTTGCCATATTCAAGAAGGCTTGAATCAACTGGCCCTTGTCGCCTAAGAACTCAGGAATACTGGGGTCATAATCACGAATGATTTTTATTTGTCCTGCAGACTCAGCGTGAATCAAGGTGCAGACACGCTCAAGGATTTCGTGAATATTGGTTTCACTGCGCTTTAGCATTTTGTTTGAACCAAGCATTCTATCGACAAGGCTGCGTAATCGATCAGACTCATCCATAATAATCTGGGTATATTCATGATGGTCCGGGTCTGTTAGTTCTGCATCTAATAGCTGGGCAGCGCCTCGTATACCACCAAGTGGGTTCTTCACTTCATGCGCGAAACCACGAATGAGTATTTGGGCCGTTTCTTGGTTTTCATGGAGCTGTTCTTCTCGGCTTATTCTTAGCAGCCTGTCTTTTGTCTGCATTTCGATAATCAAAAAACAATCATCATCAATCAAGTGTGGCGCAACAGAGCAGTCGACTAAAATAGATGCGCCATTATGAAGCTCGAATTCACAATCCCGCTGAGTATACGAATGGCCATTTTCAAGAATGGATCGAAATTCATTAAATAGTGTGTGTTCGTACTGTGTAAACAGTCGACTTAACTTACTTGATAAAATTCGTTTATGGCTTGATTGCAATAACATGGCTGCAGAGGGATTGGCATAACATACTTTAAGGTCTTCATTTAAGAGAAATACCGCTGTAGATAGGTTTTCCAGTATCCTGGTATGAAGTTCATGACTGACATTTTTTGAATTCATGATCTGTGAATAAGCTCTCTAAGTTGCATGATGGGTCAAGTGATTGTCTTTTGAACTGTTTATTAAGGTGCAGAAATTGGATGTAGATATATCCGTATTAAAAGCTTAAAGCAAGAAGTAAACCAATTTACTTAATCATCTTAAGATGAGTTGCTAAATTGACTCTTTAACGCTTTTTTAGCGGCTATTTTGTATTGAATGAGCAAAATAGTGCTTGATATGGATTCTAAAAAGGTCACTTTTTCGAATGTCTTAGGAGAGTGTAGAGCCTAAACAGGTTTTGCGCACCAAAATGATGCGCTTATTGCGATGTGTTTGGCTTGTTATGCTCTAAAAGGAGGCGCGATGATCGCTTAGTTGCGTATGCTTGGTTTATGAACCGTAAATGTTGATTGGCTTTCTTTCAGGGTATTGCCATCAGAAGAGAGTAACTTAACCTTTAACGTGTGCGTTCCTCTATCCACTAAAGGTAAACGCACTTGGAGCTGTCTATCTGTCTGTACTAGTTTGTTATCTAAATAAAACTCTAGTTTATCTTCTCTAAGCAAGGCGGGTTTTACATCAACAATGACATCGACATCACCCGATGCAGAATAAAATGCACTATCATTTGCAGGTGCCAAGATCAAAAGGGATGAATAACTATCAAGCTCTGTACGAGGGCTCAGGATCTGTGGGGCTGATCGTACTGTGTCTGGGTCGATAGCTGGGATAGTAATAATAGGTGGTACCAAAAGTGTCTCAGATTGAGCATTGGGTTGATCAGAAAAAGAAACGCTGCCATCGTCACCAATGACTTTATATACTTTCGTGAATGACTCTGTTTTGGCTTCGTTTGCCAGTAAATTACCTGACAAGGTGTAGCAGAGTAATACTGTAAGACTTAGCCATGCTGCTGAAAATATTGAATGATTGCGCATAAACTGTTTATAAAACATAAGGCTTACCTTTAATAAAATAAGGAAAGTAGAAGGTGATAAAACCTGATTTTAAACTCGAAGCCACGCGCTAGATAAGTCTTCCGTAACGCGACCTAATTTGTAAATAGCTGCTATAGTTAAAAATTATATCTTGATATTAAACCTTAACGTAGCCCACTGTGAAAGGCGACTCTTTTGGATTAAGTTTTTGAAATATCGTTTAGATTTGTTAAATAAGTAATATTTATTCATCAGGCTATTTTGGAGTGGGGTAATCCGTTGTTAACGTTTTCTTCTTGGCTGTCGGAACAAGTGTATGTGTTGCGAAAAGTCTATCGCGATAGTTTAGTCGCCTCCCTGCTTATTAATATTTTTGCGCTTGCCAGCCCACTATTTGTGATGAATGTGTATGATCGAGTTGTACCAAATCAGGCATTTGAAACCTTATGGGTGCTTTCAAGTGGCATCATTATTATTTTATTGTTTGACTTGTTATGTAAATTCTTACGCCATAGCTTTATCGATCGCTCGGCTGCGCAGCTTGACCATGTCTTGTCGGAACGGCTTTTTGAACGCATATTAAAAACCCGTCTCGATTGTATTAATGGCTCTATTGGTGGTATGGCGAGCCAGCTAAAAGATTTTGATGCAATTAAGCAGTTTCTCACAGCGTCGACCATGGTGGCGTTGATCGACTTACCCTTTGCGCTGTTATTTCTATTCATCATTGCTTATATCGGTGGCTCTGTTGCCTTTGCGCCGTTGATCGCGATGCTGATATTGCTGGCTTACGGTATGCTCATGCATTTCCCCCTGAAGAAGCTGTCGGTCGAATTACAGTCAGCGTCTGCTGAAAAAAATGCAATTGCGGTTGAATCGCTTAGCACACTGGAAACCATAAAATCATTAAATGCTGAGTATCACCAGTTATCGCTTTGGCAAAAAAGCCTGCTTAAGATGATTGCTTTAAGCCTGAAATCTCGTCAATACGCTGACTCTATTGGTTTGGTGTCTACCTTTGTTATTCAAATGACGGTTGTATCGGTGATTATATTGGGTGTTTATCAAATCAATGCCCAGAATATGAGTTTGGGTGCCTTAATCGCGTGTGTGTTGCTGTCTAGTCGGGCGCTTGCACCGATGGTGCAGTTAGCCTCTCTTATTTCGCAATTCCACCAAGCAAAAGCAGCGTTAGTTAGTCTCGATGCCCTTAGCTCGCAAGCGGTTGATGTTGAACAAAATAGAACCTACCTGAATACAGACCGACTTCTTGGGAAAATTGAATTACGAGAGCTTTCCTATTCCGTGTCTCAGGGAACGATTTTGAATCAGTTATCATTGACGATTCAGGCGGGCGAGAAAGTAGCGCTTATTGGTAAAATTGGTGCCGGTAAAAGTACCCTGCTGAAACTGCTGATGGGGTTTATTCAGCCTGGCTCAGGGCAGGTCTTGATTGATGACATAGAACTTCAGCATTTAGATATGTCTCAACTGAGGTCGCATATTGCTTATGTTCCCCAGGAAATCTCGTTATTGCGAGGTAGCTTGCGTGACAATATTTTATTGAAGAATGCCTCTGCCTCCGTCGATGAACTGACGCAAGCACTTCATGTGGCATGCCTTGATGCCTTTGTTCAAGCGCATCCGATGGGCGTGGATATGCTGATTGGTGAGCAAGGGAAAGGTTTATCTGGCGGTCAAAAGCAGAGTGTTGCCATTGCCCGGGCGATGATCAATCAACCTGACCTGTTTTTATTCGATGAGTTGAGTGCCGCCATGGATAATCAAACCGAACAAGAGGTGATTCAGAATATTAAAACCCTGACGAAAGACAAAACAATGATTTTAAGTACCCACCGCTCTTCTTTGTTGTCGTTGGTTGACCGGGTTATTGTGATGGATGCTGGGAAAATTGTCGCAGACGGGCCCAAAGAAAAAGTATTAGATGCCTTAAAACGAGGCTTGATTCATACCTCAAATTCAGAGGTGAATAAGTGAGCGATTCTATTCCAGATGTTAGCACTTCGTCGAGGCGTATTATTCAGCTAGTTTTAGTCTTGCTCGGGGTATTCATCAGCTGGTCTTATTATGCCGAAGTCGATGAGTTGGTGCGCGGTCAAGGTAAAGTGATTCCTTCAAAACAGTTACAGCTGGTGCAGAATTTGGAAGGCGGTATTCTCTCTGGGTTATTTGTTGAAGAAGGGCAGCGGGTTAAGCAAGGGCAGGTGTTATTAAAACTGGATGATACCCAGTTCAACTCGTCTTTTCAGGAGCGACGACAAACATTATTTGCAGCCAAGGCAAATATCGCACGTTTACGAGCAGAATTATCTGGGGAGCCCACCATCGCTTTTTCAGAAAGTTTGTTAAATGATGCGCCAGACATTATTCAAGAACAGCACCGATTATTTTCACATCGACAGGCTCAAATTAATACTTCACAGCGTTTAATTGACTTACAGATCAAACAGCAAAAACAGGCTTTAGCTAAGGCAAACTTTGAACAAAAACAGGCCAAGCGTCAGCAGCGCCTTGCTGAAAAAGAACTCGCTATTTTACGACCACTATTAAAAGCGGGTGTTGTCTCCGAGATGGAAACGATACGTGCTGAAAAAGAAGCCTTGAAGGCTTCGGGTGACGCTGCGAGTCTTGAGTTTGCTATGCCGAGTATAGAAACCGCTATCGAAGAGCTGAAAAATAAAAAAAACCAGTTAAGGATGAACTTCAATACAGAGACCCAAACAGAGTTAAATCAGTATCTGGATCAATTGGCAAAAATTTCCCAGACAAGTGGTGCCTTGGAAGATCGTTTGGATAGAACGCAGGTGAGATCGCCGGTTAATGGAACGATTAAGCAGATTATGCTGAATACTTTGGGCGGGGTTGTTCAGCCAGGTATGGATCTAATTAGTATTGTGCCTTTAGAAGATAGTTTGTTAATTGAGACGAAAATCCGCCCTTCAGATATTGCACGGCTGTACCCAGGGCAAAAAGCAATGGTAAAATTCACCGCTTATGACTTTACCATCTATGGTGGGCTGGAAGCCGAACTGGTGCATATAAGTGCTGACTCCATTAGTCATGAAAACGATGAAAGTTTTTATCTGGTAAGAGTGAAAACCTATCAAAATAACTTGGGTAGCACCGATAATCCTTTACCGATTATTCCCGGTATGATCGCCGAGGTGGATATTTTGACGGGTAAGAAAACACTATTAAGTTATCTGCTTAAACCGATCTTAAAAGCAAAACAAGTTGCCTTGTCTGAGCCATAAGCAGGATGCAACATCATAATAAAGCAGTCAAAAGTACTCGTTTCCTCTTCGGGCTTTGAGTCGGCTGATAGAGGTTTAATACATGCACATTATATTAAAAGCGAACTTATGTTTTATTTTGATAAGTAGCTTTTTTCTCTCTTTTTGCCTAGCAACTGAAAAAGTAGAAGCTAACCCGGTTCGAAGCATCAGCCAAAGTGCGTACATCGCCTTGGAGTCCCACCCTAAAATACTGATTTCCAGAAACGATATATATTCGAGCCAGCAGCAATTAACAAAAGTTGAGTCAGCTTTATTGCCTAGTGTTTCGCTTAGTTTGGGCATTGGTCGTGAAGACAGTAATAATTCGTCGACCAAGGTGAAAGCAGGGTTTAGTTCACTTGATATGGAGCGAAGGGAGTCTGCCATTACGCTTTCTCAAATGATTTTTGATGGTTTTAATGCCGATAATTTAAGACGAAGCCAATTAGAGAAAATAACCGCAGAAGAGGCCGACTACTTCAATTTAGCGAGTGAGGTAGCGCTTAAAGCTATCGAAACGCATTTGGATGTGGCCACCAAAAATAAAATTTTAAACGATCACTTGGCCAACTTAAAAGTGCACGAGCAAATCGCAAAGGATATTGGTTTAAGGGTCCGCTCAGGCAAAGACAATAGAGCCCGGGTGAGTCAGATTAGTGCGCGCCTGTCGTTGGCATTGGCAAACCTGGAAACAGCGAAAACCCAAGTGTTATCAGCCAATGTGGATTACCTGAGGGATGTCGGAGAGATGCCTTCCCGGCAACTTAATTCCCTCGGCCAGTTGTTTAAAATGCCTGAAACAGAGTCGGGATTTTTAGAGGTGGTTATTCGGGACAACCCATTTCTTGATTCAAAAACCAAAGAAATAAATGCTCAAAAGTTTGTTGAAAAAGCCAGTCAGTCTAGTCGTTTGCCGAATGTTTATTTCGAGTCCGGTGCGTCATGGAATGATAACCTGGATGGAGTGAGCGGCAGAAACAGTGATGCATTTATTATGTTAAGAATGCGTTATAACCTTTATAAAGGTGGCTCAGATAGAGCTGAGGAACGTTTAGCAAAGTATCAAGCGCAATCTTTACGTTATGAACTTGATGACTTACGCCGAGAGTTTAAACGAGAGGCATCGCGTGCTTGGTTTAGTTATCAATCTAACGCTAAACGCGTGAGTTTTTTGCAAGATTATGTCGAGTCAGCCCAAACAACGAAAATCGCTTATGCTCAACAATTCAATATTGGTCAAAGAAGTTTAATTGATCTCTTGGATGCAGAAAATGAATTATTGAAAGCGAAAGGTCAGTTACATGAAGCGCAACAGGCTTTAAGTTTATCGAAATATCAAATTCTACATTTACAAGGAAAGCTACTTTCAACCCTTAGCCTTGATTCATTAGTGGTAATGTAAAATGCCTAAACATAAAAAACATGAGATTATTGATGCCTTAGCAGACTCAGATGCTGCTTTAGCGCGAGTCACCGAGGATCTAATCGGTTTACTGGTTAAGAAAGGGACGATTTTATTCACGGACCTTCCTGATGCCGTACAAGTGAAATTGCTCGAACGGGAAGAGCTCAGGCACAAGTTAGATGACACGAATGTGTCATTTTTATCAGAAGATGAAACGCTTTAAAATATGTTTGAACCGATACACTATTAACTTATAGGGATGTCACTCAAATTCTGGCTTAGCGGGTTTCCGAGGTTATTCGCATCGCCATTCATGTAGATGCTTGCTTCCAGCTGATAACTGCTTTCGCCCGTATTCTGGGGCGTTAGCTGAACATTGTTTTGTTCACTTTGTCCGTTTAATACGCTAGATAGGCTATCGTTATTATCTTGTCCATGTTCAGTGAGTAACTGGTTAAGCGCGAGGCTTTCTGAATCAGCGGTGCTGGTATTTGTTTGCGAATAAAGTGGCGTGTTGCTTCCTTGTATTGGGATATGAATTGTTTGGCTGGTGCCATCAAGGGTAAATACTTCAAAACTGTCGATACGCGTTTGCCCATCAGCAATGGGGTTTGAACTGGTGAACTCGCTGTCTAAAGCAAATGTCCAGTTTCCTTGTGAATCAATATCTGCTGAACCATAACCTAGTGAAGACTGGATGTTGGTGTATGCTTGAAATGCTGATTCGCCAAAGTCAGGGTCGTTTATAGTCAAGCTACCCTGTGTATTGAGCTCTGTTTCTAGGTCGAGAACGGCTACGTTTTTTCCACTCAAGAGTGGTTTGTCATCGACGCCTTGTATTGAAATCTGTATAAGCTGCTTACTACCGTCTAATGTTTTAACTGAAAAAAGGTCGAATATTTGTTCACCTGAACGCAAACCCTGAACAGCATCGCTGGTATTATTCAGGGTATAACTCCACTCCCCGAGTGCATTGATTTGTGCGCTACCAAAACTACCTTTTATATCGAAATTTGTGTCGAATCGAGCCTCTCCTGCATCAATGTCAGACACATTAAGTTTCCCGCTAACGCTTGGTTGAGTATTAGCAATGTCATTTAGTGGCAAGGCTTCAACGCTTGCTTGTTTTTGACCTGTGATAATAGCTTGATCATTGCTCCCATTAATGGTGATGGATAGTTCAATTCTGTCACCAGAGGTAGTTGTCAGCTTAATTGTATCTTCTACTGTACTGCCGGCAGATAAGGATTGAATGTCGCTTTGTTGATTATTCAGGGTGTAATCCCAGCTGCCATCGCCATTAGACACTAATTTGCCATATTGGGTGTCGACTGTTTGAGCTTTAACATTGTTAGCCTCGAATGAACCGCGAGTATTCGTGATAAAGTCTTCGCTCACATTGGATCGAATTTGATTGGTATCTGAGTTGATTGAATCATCTAAAAAAGGGTCGTCATTATTCGCATCGGGGCGAGAATCAAGATGGGTGTTTGCTGCGCTTTGGGTGTTATTCGCTTCATCATCGCTATTACTTTGGTATTGAATCAACAGGCTGTCTTCATTGAGAAGTATCGGCGAGGATGAGATGCTTTTATCATTGCTCATGTTCAGGTTTGTTTGGCCTGCAGCGGTTGCTTCTAGTGTTGTGAAGTCAAAGCTTTCATTGTTTGTCATGGCATCTTTAATCGCTTGGATTTCAGATAATAAATCTTGTGAGGCTGCTTCGCTAAGCGTTGGGGTGATGATGTCTGTAGGGTTAATGTTGGTTTCATGACTATTTGGAGAGCCAGGATTTTCAGCTTGATCGCTATTTAATATCAGGCTTGAAATAGTT
>TARA_R110002074_G_C12558458_1_pt1 | contig 47585 bp, 70 predicted proteins | sample TARA_R110002074 | Tara Oceans TARA_R110002074 (sample SAMEA4397215) | marine metagenome | biome: Polar Biome; feature: [MIX] marine epipelagic wind mixed layer (ENVO:01000061); material: water (ENVO:00002006), including particulate matter (ENVO:01000060) such as... | depth 10-100 m | reverse complement strand
GTCCTACCGTTAGACGATCCCCCACCAAAAGCGCAATCATTTCCATGACTTAAGCCTTCGCATCCAACTGGCGTCCAACGTCTGCGTCAGACTTCTGTTCTATCGGGCGATTGATATAGGCCTCGAACTTGGCCGCGCCGCGCTGGATGACTTCGGTGTCATGGGGTGAATAGAATTCCTCAAGGATTTTGTCAACACTTCTGGGGCTATGGGCGGTCCGGCCCGCGATCTCGTCGCTCGTCAGGCCCGCACGTCTGGCCTTCACCACATGGGTATGGCGCAACTCCCTGAACCACAGGTGCGTATCCTCGCCGCGGGCGATGTTGAAGTGCCGGTTGAACACCCGCTCGTTATAGACCTTGCCCGTTTCCTCGTTGACGACGAGCACAAGCTGTTCGGCTGGCGTGGCCTCGATTGCAGCCCTGACGCGCATGGTGGCATCACATTCCGCCCATTCCCCTGTCTTTGAGCACCGGAACTTGAACCGGCCCGTCTTGGTGTCGTAATCGCGGCCCTTCTGGAGCCGCAGGGTGTCGGTCGGGCGAAACCCTTGGTCATGGGCGATCAATATGGCGAGCGCCACTGAGGCGCGTCCGTTGACCCGTGCAGCCAGCATCTTGTCGGCCAGATCCTCGTCGCTCCAGATGTGGACCTTCTTGCGCCGCGGTGCGGCCCGCAGGTCCAAGTCCTTTGCCGGATTGGAAGTGAGCAGGCCCAGCCGGACCGCGTGGCTCATGATGATCGACAGATAGCTGGCGATCTGGTTCCGCTTGCGCGGCTGTGCATCCATCGTGGCGAGGAAGCCCAAGACATGCGGCTGCGTGATCCTGATGATGGCCGGATGACCGCCTTCTGCCGAAAAGGTGGCGACAACCCGCGCCGCGTACCGATAGGTGCGCTGCGTGCGCGGCTTGCAGCCCTTGAATTTGTCGCAAGTCTCATATGAGGTGATCAACCAGGGAAGCGTACCGTGTCGGGCTGATTGTGGGATGCCTGCGCGCTCGCCACCCAGCCGCGCGAGAAACGCCTCAGCGTCCTTCGTGACGGCGGCGATCTCAGCGGCGTCGGCAAGGCCAGTGCGCTTCAATGGATCAGATGGGAGCCGATAGCCGCCCGCCCAGCCTTCCGGCCGTAGACGCGCGGGCACCTGAAAGTAGAATGCTACGGTCCCGTCACGCCGTTTCTTTGCGACCGTGTAGGCGGGCAGCTTCACGCTTAGCAAAGGCATCGACGGCTTTCCCCCAAGGATCGTCTTCTTCTGGCCCGACATGCTGCGTCGTCTCCGTTTCGATTCCAAGGGCCTTATAGATTTCTTGCCTGTCAAAGAGCCGTTCTCGCCCTCTATCCACAGGTTTCGGCATCAAACCGTCCCGAACGCGTCGCCCGAGCGTCACGCGGCCATAGCCTGCCAACTGGCAGACTTCAGACGCAGTAAGGCGCGGGCTTTCCATTTCAGGCCTCGATCTCGGATGGATCACGCACGGCGTGAGAATGGCTTGGCTTCGTCGTCGCTTCCTCACTGGTAGGGGAGGGGCGGGCCGACGCGGCGATAAAGTCTTCTTCGTTCTCGAATACAGGCGCTTCCATGTTCATTTGAAGGGCTAGGCGTTCGGCCAAAGCATCATCATTGCCGATGCCGGGCCACGATCCGCCCCATCCGTCATGCAAAAACATGATGATTGCTCCGGCGCAATGCTGGGTGTTCTCCCCAAAGACGAACCCGCCGCCCTCTCCTTCATCATCATCCTCAAGATTTTCTGCCGAGAGGTGGCAAGGAAAGCCGTTACGATATGCGCTCTCTGAAATCTCAGCGGCTCTTTCTCCATTGTAGAAACGGATAGCGGCTTCGTCCGTTCGGAACGGGCAGTTCTTGCACGGTGTTTTAAGATCGAAGCGGCTCATTCTGTCTCTCCCTTCGGAGGTGTGGTGGCTATGGCTTTCGACAACTCTTGGACCTTAGCTTCAAGTTTAGATATGCGGTCTTTGAGGCTTGGTCCCTTTTCCCTTGTGCAATGACAGGGCGAGAAGTCGCTACCGACGGCGCGGCTCCAACATCCGGGCACAAGAAATTTACCGCCCGGCACCTCACTATCAAAAACCCAATGACAAGGCTTCATTCACCCCTCCTTCGGGACATTCGGGACAAGAGCGCGGATAGCGGCTGCTATGTTGGCTGATTGAACGGCCTCCGCACACTGCTTACGGTCATCAAGCCCCGCCTGACGCTTATCAAGCGCACCATGATTAGCTGACCATTCAAAGCCATCAGCCACCACCGCCGCTTCCTCTATTGTTTCTGCGCGTGTATGAGCGCGGGCGAGGGACCAGACGAGGGTGGCCTCCCTCATCGCGTTTTTCCACAAAAGGGAATGGGGATTGTTGGCTGTAAAATCCGCCATTGGAAAGTCGCTTGTCGCGCGGTTGTGAATGAGCGCATGGGCGGCGTGTTCGATAGGATTTAACTGTCTCATTTCACTCCCCCTCTGTGAGAGAGGCGAGGGTCTCTTCGGCTGACGCGATGTATTCCGCGTTTGACCCAACTCGGTTCTGGGCTGCGTAGCCTTTTGCAAGCGGGAGGATCAATGACAGCACCGCTTCCAGCTTCTCCACGCGGGCTATGGCTGCGTCACGTTCAGCTTCGGCTTTGTCAGCGCGCCGTTCCATATCGAAAAAGTCGAGTGTGGTAGCTGTCAGCCATGCAGACTGGAACGCGAGGAAATCAGCGAGAAGGGGAGCCTCCGCTTCGACTGCTTCCGTTTCCTCAACCGGATGAATTGGCCACAGAAGCATTACTATTTTTTGCCCGTTAGCATCCAGAAGATAATAACCGTCATCTGAGTTTCCCTCGTAGGACCACGGCGTTGGCGCATATTTGAATTGTCTCGGATGCCGCGCCTTTCGTTCTTCCGTCAGCCTCTCCACCTCAGCGCGGAGAGTGGTCATGGCGGTGGCATGATGTTTGATGATAGCACCAGTTAACGCGATAAGTGGATTTGTTGGATGGCTATGACGATGCTGGACACCACTCTCTCCAACCCATGCTGCGTAGCCTTGGCCAATAAATAAATTCCATTCTATGACGCCGTGCGAGCAAGTGTCTGGAATAAACTCGTGAAGCGCCGCATCGCCAATACGGAATGTTTCGTCTCGGTCTTTTGGGAAGCGGCCAAGTATCTCGTCAACGGCGCACTTCTGACGCAGCGCGGCATTCGCTTCGGGCTGGCCTTCATCGCCATCGTCAACGTCTGCATAGCGATCCAGACAACTTGAAACTTCTTCCAGCGTTGCGGCGACCTCTTGGATAAACTTACTCTCAAGCCGCTCCACAATGTCTTTCTCTGCGTCAGTCATGTTCTCTCCACCGCGAAAATAATCTGTTCCATCTTCTCAAGGTCGCCGGTCGCTTCGTATAGCTTCATGCAAAGGTCAATCGGGTCTATGCCTTGTTGCATCCACCAAATGCGTTCATTCATGGCGTGTTGTGCATCAGGCCCATTCAGGTGGTGTTCGGGGCAAAGCGGGACCGTCCATTTGTCTGACGGCTTCTCGCCCTTGCCCGTGAACCGCTTACCGCGCTCAGGATCGGCCATTCTCACATGCGCGACATGGACGCCACGGGACAGGCAAATAACGCAGGGCAAAACGGCGATGCAGGCCATGTGCTTTGCATCACGTACACGCGGGCTGCGTTGACCTTCCGCTGTCGGGATGATGCGTGTTTTGCGCAGTCCTTTTTGATAGATCGGCGTTGCTGTTGCGATGCGTCCGGCCATTAATCAGTGTACCACGTTTTACGTTGCAATGGTAGTCAGGCGAGAGCGGATCACAGCTTTAACGCTCCCCGTCTCTCGCCTTAGCGCCGGTATGGAGCAAGGTTAGAACGGCACGGCGTCGTCAAACTCTTCTGCATAGGCCGGACGTGAGTCAGCCGCTGGAACGGCGGCGGGGGCAGGCTCAGCGGCTGCTCCAGCCGGACGCGGGCCACGGATGCGGATTGCCTCCACAGACTTGCCGTTAAAATCTGTCCAGACGACAAACAGAGTCACACGCTGTCCGAGCCATCCGTTCGTATCTGGGCCATAGATAGCGCCGACGTTGTGAGCATTGGTCTTATTCAGCACGACGCCTTTTTGCTTGCCCTGAAAATACAAGATAGGGCGCATCTCTTTGTCTTTGCCGACTTCCTCCATTGCGACGTTGCTGATGGTGACTTCGGCTTCACGGCCTTGCAGATCGGATGCTGAGAGATACTTAGAGGGGTAGAGGTCATTGATGTTCATTTGGTAGGATCCTTAGAGTGTTGAGTTTGTTTGTTACGCAACGGTCTTTTCTTCAATCACGCGAACACCGGCAATGTTGCGAATACCGGCAGTCACGTCCTGCTGTGCGAGCGACAACAGAAACGCTTCGATTTCAGGCTGTGCGATTTTCCAGTAGTGGCGCACGACAAGAATGGGGTCCATAATCTCAGCCACGTAGCGGGTCCGCTGGCTCAATGCCCGTCCGGTCCCGCTCACCTTGGCCGTGGTGCCTTCCGCCTTCTTTGCGGCGGCTTGCAGCTTGTTGGATTCCGTCAGCAACGCTTCGGCGGCTTCGCGCTCTGCGAGGTTGTCGGGTGTCGATGCGCGTAGAGCCTCTTGAGCCTTGCGCTGGGCTTCCTCAGCGGCTTCGCGGGCGGCTTTGGCTTCCGCGTCAATGCGAGCCTGCTCTGCATCAAGGAAGGGCTGTAGCGCCTTCTTGCAGGCGTCACGCGCCATATCAACCTTGCCGGTCTTGTCTTTGATTAGCGGGTTGTATCGGCTCTGCACTTCGGCCTTGCCATCGTCAAAAGGCTTGGCCTCTTCCTTGCGTCGCGTCTCCGCTCGCTGTTTCGCTTCCAGCAACATGCCAGCCAATAGGCCTAGGCTGTCTGCATGTGCCTGTGTGGTGATAGGCTCACCGTCAAGCCATTGTTTGGCTTCGTCATAGAGGTCGTTAATCTCTTTTTGCGATTGCTCGTATGGTGTGAGGGGCGGATTGTTCGCGCCGATCTGCTCACGCACCGGCATTTCGATTGTCTCGCTCATGCTGCGTCCTTCTTCTGTTCTGCATTGCCCAGCAACTTGCCTAATTCGTCATAGACAATGCTCAACGTGGTGCGTGAACGGTCCCGCATTTCAATGAAGCCGCTGTTGTGCAATCCAACAATGCGATGCCAGCTTTGCAGCCATAGTCCGACATTGTTTTCAAACTCGACTTGCGTGTCACGCGGAGGGGTTACGCTGTAGCCCTTGGCTTCCAAATCTGCGATAATGTCCGCGTCGCTCTTTGTCATTGTCCGGCCCTTTCAAAATAGCTCATTGGATTTTCGCCCCTGAGCGCCAGCCATCCGCGATAGAACGGTGTGAGTTCTGCCCATGCCTGATCTGCAAGGGGCTGGATCAATGCGCGGCGTTTCATTTCGTCAAGATTGCGCTGCGCTTCAACCGCGCCCGCTGGCGAAAGGATCAGTTCAATGCCGGTAGGCTTGCGCTTTGCAGGCGGTGTTGCCTTACGGTTGTTACGAGCCTGACGCTGTATCGCCCGTCCATAATCAGCAGGAAGCGGGTCGCGGAATGTTGCTGTAGGTGTGATGTTCATGTCAGTGCCCATTTCAAAACGATTGCGACAAACGCAAACACGCCGAGGATGATGCCTGCTAGGACGACCCCGATTGTCACGGCAACCGCGCGGTAGTCATCGGTCTGCCATTCGTCGTCGTAAAATTCGAGGTTGTTAAAATCATGCGGTAGGTCTGGCGGGAGATCACGCATTGGCCACGTCCAATTCCCGCATTGCGTCCAAAACTATCTGACGCAATCGCATTTCAGCGTTTGCCTGCGGCTCGCCATAGCTGCCATCCTCAACGTCTGCAAAGCGGTCGAGATAATCAGCAACTTCACTCAGCGCGTCGCGAGCGTTGGCGACTGCGTTGATTTCGGTGTTGAACATGCTTTCATCAAATTTCTGTTTCATTCTCCCCCTCCCATGCGAGAGAGAAGGGCGGCAGAGATTTTGACTGCGGCGTTGAGGGCTTTCATGTGCGGAGAATCCACAAGACCAACAACATCATCGGCTTGCTTGCGAAGACCGCTCATGTGTTCCAGATCTTTGCGAAGGTCGCTGAAAAAGGCCACCGGATCATCAATGCCCGCCATAGCTTCGAGACATGCAAGAATGTGGTCGGCAAATTCAGTTTCCCGATGAACGAAGGCGACACATTGCCCGGTTTCGTTGATCAACTGTCCGTCGAAAATGTGGCTATTGGCGCCGCCAATAATTTTAAACTTCATCGTGCTTCCTCCCATGCGTCTGCTGCTGCTTTGCCGAATATGTGATTTACGTCTGACAGCAGATCGTCAATGCGGTTGATGTCGTCGTCAGCCAATGCGTTGCTCGCAATCTCATTCAGCCGTGTGATATGATGGATTGCGCTCTGGTAAGCATCAGCCGCCACCTCGTAATTCTTCTTGGCGTGGTATGCGTCCATGCTGGCGTCCATCCGATGGCCCAATGCGGTACTCATTTGAGGCCACCCAACAGACGGTTAAGCTGCATCTGCTCAAGCCGGACAGCCTCACGGGCGATGTAATCGGCTTCGCGCTTCTGCCGTGCGCAACGGAATTCCGCCTCAGTGCGGTTCTTGTCTGTGCGTTCGCCGTTCACAAGTACGGGGTCCATTGTTCATTCCTCCGTGTTGGTGAGTGTGATGGAGCCGGTGAACGGTACGAACTCGCCCAACTCCCATGTGCATCGGTACTGGCTTGGGGTTTGCCAATCATCATTATTCAGTGGGACGCCAAACGCCGATGATTGGCCGAAAGAGCGATAGAACATTTTGACAATCAGCCCGTCCGAACGCCTGTACATCAAGATCGGAAAACTGATTTCCTTGTGCTCGGCGCTTGGGTAAGTAATTGTTGTGTCAACTCCCATTTCATCCGTCTCCTGATATTGTCTGGTAGAGGGCTTAGGCGAGTGCGGGCAGGGCGCTACTCCTGCTTGGCGGGCATCTGCGGGGCCGAAGGACAATGGGCTACCGAGTATCTGTTAGGCCCATACTTTTGCTCGGTTCCGGTCTCCTATTCACCGAATGTGCAGTCGGTTAGCTGCTTCACCTGCCGTTGCCAAACTCGACAGGTCGAGAACCAGTCCCCTTGATCTACCCAGCGTGTCTCCTTTCCACGCCGCCGCACTCTCCAAAACCCTCTCTCTGGTACTTCCCATTACCGCCCGCGCGGGGCGACAAGGCGGAAGGGTCAACGAGCCTTGTACTTTTCGCCGCAGAATGGGCAGTAGCTCGGAAACATCCCGCACGCCTTCTGCTTGCCTCTGCCCTTTTCAATTTGCTCCGTCGCAATCATCAGCCTTTCGCCAATGCCATCGCCAAATGTGATGGCTTGGGATAATCTCGTGTTTCTGCTGGCAAGCATTTCGTCTACTGAATTTATGCAGTCGCACATCTCTCTCACCTCATTGGCCCGCAGGCCGGTTAGGGGGTTAACGACCTATCGGGCGTGTCTTGAATTTCGGTTTGTCTCGATAGGCGTCTGCTTTCACCTCGAACAGAAGCGATGCCACCGCGCCTGCGACTTCCTCGTGGGTTGCCCCCTTCGTGAAAAGGGTGTCCACAACGCGCTCAAGATCACGGTCGCAAATCTCTCTAATCTGTCCCATATTCCGTCTCCTGATTATTGTTATCCGGCCCCGACGGGAGGAGGGGGGAGTCGGGACCGGATCGGGCGCGGGGGAAACGCGCCTTAGGCTGCGTTGGCCTTTGCAAGCGGTGTGATTGAGAGCGGGCCATTGGATGCAATCTCGGTTGCGTCCGTGCAGGCGTCCGGTCCAAGGTCCGTGACTTCGGCGTCGGAGAATTTGCCTGCCCTCAAAGCCGCGTCTGTACAGACGCCATGCTCGGCAGTGATGCGGATGATTTCGAGCGCCATTTTACGGATGCGACGGGCGCGGTGTTCGGCTTTGATTTCGTCCCATTTTGCTGTGGTCTTGGCGAGAAGGTCGGCAAAGTCGTCCGCGAAAACTGAGAAGTTTTCTTGCGACTGCCAGCCGTAGGGCCGAACGCTGACGCTCACGGCCCCCTCTGACTTGTAGCGTCCGCAATTCAGCGAAACGAACACGCCGGCATCGCTTCCGATGCGGCGCTCTAGGGTGTCGAAGGCGGCTACTGCTTCTTGCGGTGTCATCGTCTCGTCTCCATTGGCGTGTGTGCCTTGGAGGGAGTATCGGACAAATTGTCCTGTAAGTCAAGCGTCAAATGAAAATAAATCGGACAAATAGTCCTGTCATTAACCATGCCATATTCACGGCACGTTCTACAAGAGCGCATCGTTCTTTTGATAAAATATCAGGTTTAGGTGCTAGCGGGCCGTTCGCCTTGTCTCAGATTGAACCATTTTTGGCGGATGACGCATTGCGAAGAGGTCATCAAGCGGGACGCCGCACACGAGGCAGAATATTGGAATAAAGCGGTGTGGGAGTGGAGTCCGGCGCTCATACTTAGAATAGGTGTCGGCCATAATTCCCAAAACCTGCGCCATTTCGATCTGAGTCAACCCCTTGCCCTCCCGCGCTGCACGTGTGCGGGCGCAAAATTCGGTGTTGAAGTCAGTCTTTAGGTGCTTGCGGTTCATGTGCCCATTTTCTGCGATGGACGTAAATTTTTCACGAGACTCTTCGTCCTTTTAATATCCGCTTGCAATCGGACAATTCGTCCGGTAATATTCAGCCATGGAACAAAACCCGAAGTGGCAAATTATTGACGCCATCGGCGCTGAGCTCGGTGTCGGCGACGAGGCGCGGCGTAAATGGAAAACGCGGGGCGTGGCTCATCGCTGGCGTCTTCCCATACTTGAGATTGGGAAGCAAAAGCGGGCTGGCCTGAAGCCTTCCGACATGGAGGCCGCAAATGTCTGACACCCCCACATGGCCGACAGATGAAGACGTGGAGAAGGCAGCGAGGGCGATTGATAGTGCCACGCGCAACGCTCTCGACACACACGGCAAGTTTAGTTCCGAGGAAATGGCCCGCGCTGCTCTCCGCGCTGTCAATCCGTATGAGGGCGTTCGGTTTCCTCAAAGCGTGGGTGAGGCGTCTGCGATGGCGTTGTTCGGCACAAATTATCTTGAGGAACATGCGCCTGAATTGTTGCGCCAAATTCCATCACCAGAGGGCGACAGATGAGCAAGCGCGATAAGCAGCCACCAGCAATCGTGAGCAAGACAAAGCAGGGCATCCGTCCGGTATCTGCGTTTGACCTTGACTGCATCATGTCCGATCCGATTGGCACGGAATACGATTTGGTCAAACGCTCAGGTCGCTCGCTTAAACATCTGCGCACCTATTGGAAGATGCTTTCAACGGTAGTGAGCGCAACGGGCGCATGGCCGACAAAAGAACACCTTTCCGATGAAATCAAGCTGACGCTCGGCTACCGACGCCAGCTTGCGGACTTGAGAACGGGCGAGGTCACAACATCGGTTGACAGCATCGCCTTTGACAAAATGACCCATGACGAGTTCGTGGCTTATTTTAACTCAGCACACAAACTATTGATAGAGAAACTTGAGTTCGACCCGTTGGCTTTCCTTGAGGAGGCCGCGTAACCGAAATCGACATAGATGACGACGTTTGAAGCAGATTGATCCTGCAAGATTTGTTTCCGCTCCAAGCGTTCAAGCGACCGAAGTAAGTAATCCGAGCTCGACAGCATATCTAAGTCTCCGTTCTTGGTCCCTTCAACATAGGACCGAGTAGGAGTGAAGTTTATGGCCAAGAAGGACATACGAGTGAGTACCGCTTTTGTAACCCCAGACACGCTTTCAGGAAGCCTTAGCGACGTGCTGAGACGCAAGCTTGTATCTATGCGCAAGCCATATGCCGCGCTCGCAGATCGTTATGGATGGGGAGATAGAAAGTCGAAAGCTGTCTATCAGGGAACGCTTTGCCCGACCGCTGCGGACCTTCTGAACATGATGGCAAACGACGACGACGTATTTGCCGAAGTGCTGAAACTGACAGGCCGTGACGGTCGCAAGTGGGATGAGCAGGCCCGCGCTATTCGAGAGATATTGGAAGGCAACTGATGACCCGCGTTGAGCACATAGGCGACTGCACTCTGTATCTCGGTGACTGCCAAGAGGTCATGCCGACGCTTGGGCGGGTGGACGCTGTTGTGACTTCGCCGCCTTATGACAACTTGCGTGAATACGGCGGGCATCACTTCGATTGGCGGGAGTGCTTAGAGCCTATTGCTGCGAGCGTTGGTGAGGGTGGCGTCATTGTCTGGAACGTGGCCGACGCCGTGATAGGTGGATCCGAAAGCGGCACCTCGTTTAAGCAGGCTCTTGCATTTATGGACGCAGGGCTGCGGCTTCACGACACCATGATTTATCTCAAGACGAACGTGAACTTCCCCGACGCTCAACGGTATGAAAGCGGCTTTGAGTATATGTTTGTCTTTAGCCGTGGCGCTCCTAAGACATTCAACCCGATTTTGGACAGACCTAATAAGTGGGTTGGATCCGTGATGCACGGGACCGACCGGCAGGCCGATGGATCCACGCGGCAGATAAGCGGCATAGGCAAGGTCATTAACCGCATGGGGAAGCGGTTTAATTGGTGGCTTATGTCCAACAACTCACCCGACAACGGACACCCAGCGCCAATGCCTTACGCTTTGGCCCATGACCATATTTCGAGCTGGACGAATAGGTGGGACACAGTAGCGGACCCCTTCATGGGCAGCGGAACCACGCTCGTTGCCTGCGCCAAGCTAGGCCGCAAAGGCATCGGCATTGAGTTGGAGCCGAAGTATTTCGATATAGCCTGCAAGCGCGTCGAGGACGCCTACAAACAAGCCGATTTTTTCATTGAGCCGCCAAAGCCTGCAAAGCAGAAACCGCTTTCATTCGACGTGGAGAAGACTGCATGACCCTTGGCTTCTCCCTCCATTGGTACAAGGGTTTTTACCTTGAGACTGCGCTGTTTTGGAAATCTGCCGTATGCGGATTTGTGACACTTAGCGCCTGCAAGGGGAGCCTATTGGATCGTCTATTCGCAATCATGGAAAAGCTACCGGCTGAGAAGGTGAGGGGCAAATGAGTGAAGACCCAATTGCACGAATTAACGGCCTTATTTCGCGGTGCCCTTTCTGCGGATCAACTGCATCGTTCAAGTACGAGAAGATGAATCAAGTCTATCACATCGAATGTGATGCGCGGCACTCCACTTGCCCCGTGAACGCACGAAGCCACAAGTGCGACGGTGTGGTCCAAGCGATTGAACTATGGAATCGCCGCGCTCCTATCGACGTGCTGTCAGACAATATCAAATTCATCGAACCAAGTGATCGTCCCATTACTGACAAGGGAGAAGGGCAATGAGTTGGATTGAAAGAGCGAAGGTCGGGGACAAGGTGACGCCGCGCAAGGGTGTCTGGCGAAACCTTTCTGAAGATTGCCTTGCCTTTGATGGCGTCCCTAAGGCGGGAACGGTCTACGCAATTAGTGGAATGCAGCCTTACGAATACGGGATTGTGTTTTCACTTGCCGACTTTCCAGATGACTACTGGTTTTTTGCGACGGCTTTCAAGCCAGTTAAAAACACAGTCACCCAAGTCGAAGCCCTCAAGCGCATCTGTCTCAACACACCGGAGACAGTGCAATGACGTTCGCGCATCAACTCGGCATCATCCTCGGCTTTGTCATTCTCGCCATGCTTGCCATGCCATATCTCGCTGCTGGTGCTGATGCAGTAGCCCGCTGGGTGGTGGGGCTATGAGCAACAAGTACAGCTCAGTCAAATCGGAAGCTGACGGTGTGTTCTTTGACAGCAAGAAAGAGCGCGACCGTTATCTGCAATTGAAGCTGCTGGAACGCGCGGGCGAAATTACCGACCTGACATTGCAGCCAAAATTCTGGATCAAGATTGGCGAGCGCCCCGTGTTGATCCGCTCCGCCGGTTATCCGAACGGACGCCGCGCCAGCTACAAAGCCGACTTCTCATATTACGACAAGCGGGCGCAAAAGACCATCGTTGAAGACGTAAAGAGTGCAGGTACACGGACGGAAGCCTATGCGCTTCGTCGGGCCATTGTTGAAACGCAATATCAGATTGAAGTGAGGGAAGTTTAGATGAGCAAACTCCGCGTCCTCGATCTTTTTTCCGGCATCGGCGGATTCTCCCTTGGCCTTGAACGCACGGGTGGCTTTGAGACGGTTGCGTTTTGCGAGATTGATCCGTTTTGCCAGAAGGTGCTGGCGAAGCATTGGCCCGAGGTTCCTATCTATGACGATGTTGCCACGTTTGAATATCGCGGAGCCGTGGACTTGGTTACGGCAGGCTTTCCCTGCCAAGACATTTCACTCGCTGGAAAGGGTGCCGGACTTACCGGAGAGCGTTCGGGATTGTTCTGGCACGTCATACGAACCGTTTGCATGGTGGGACGCCCCAAGCTGCTGCTGGAGAACGTGGCAGAGTTGCTTGATCGAGGGATGGGCGCGGTACTCGGTGCGTTGGCCTCGATCGGGTATGACACGCAATGGAATTGCATACAGGCGAGCGACGTCGGACTTCCGCATAAACGGGAGCGAGTTTTCATTGTTGCCGACGCCAACGGTATGCGGAAATTACAACCGGATTGGGGCATCCAAGACGAGCGGCGACGGTCTTTTCACGGCATTCAAGAGACACTTCGGTCGTTTCCCATTTCCGCAAGAAGTGGAAGTGATGATGGGCTATCCGCAAGGATGGACGGACTTGGCAATTCCGTCATCCCCCAAATTCCAGAGATGATTGGCCGCGCCATTCTCGCAACGGAGGCAGCATGAACGCCTACCTTGCCGCCAAATCCAGACGTGACACGCGCGGAATGCACCACACCCACAAAGCCGTGAGCCGCGATATGCACAAAGCCCTCGCCAGATACGAATACGGCTGGTGGTCACGTCACTATCGCGCTTTCAAGAAGATGATGGAGGGGAAATGACCAAACCAAATTCATCACCGAGCATAAAGTGGGTTTATGACATTCTCCATGAAGCGGCTCGCAATGGGGGCAACGCCCCGACGGTCGCGCAATTCACTGAGTGTTTGCAAATCAACCGCGACGCCGTGACGAGGGCAATCCGCATATTGCGTGATGACGGGATGGTGGAAACAGAAGTCCACAACACACGCGCTAAACAGCGTCGGTATTATATCACGGAACTCGGCAAGTGGACCGGCTATTGCGAAGAAAAGAAAAGGTCCACGCGCGATTGCATCACGGGCTGCGGGAGTAAATTCAAGAGCGAAGGCCCGCACCATCGCATGTGCCCGCGTTGTCGGTTGGATAAGTCGCCGCATCGGTTCATTCAGGAGTTTGGCAACATGAACGGTCGCGTGTTGTCAGCAGGCGGTGCGTGAAATGAATCAGTTTATCCACACAATCCACAGGGAAGAATGTCGTTTTACGCGCTTTATGACCGCATACGGAGTATAATGTTTTTATCCCGAACTGCTTTGCGAGCAATGAATGAGCGTTGTCCCTTTTCCGTTTAAGCCGACCAAGAATCCGACGCCTGATCAACTATGGCGCGACTATGTTTCGGCCTCTGCCAAGGCGCAAAGGTCCAAGAGCCTTGAAGACGGTTTATGTGCTGGCCGTGCGTGGTCAAAGTTTCTGAAAGCGTTTGAATGAGCCTGATGGAATTCCCCAGTGACGATATGATGGAAGCCGAACAAGCCCCCTTGCTTGCGGCAATTGAGGTTGAGCAGGCGTTTCTCGGAACGTTACTTTGCTCGCCTAACGTCTATTGGCGCATCTGTGACCGGCTCAATGCTGACCATTTCTATGACGGTCTTCATGCCCGCATTTACGAGGAAATGACCGCCAAGATTCTGGCCGGTCAGAAGCCAAGCCCGAACACGCTTGCGATTGCCCTTGGTTCCGCATTGGACGAAGTGGGTGGCGGGTCATATCTGGTGCGCCTTGCTGGTGCATCTTTCAATGCCTTGGCAGCGGTTGACCATGCCGAGACGATCCGCGAACTCTCCATCCGCCGTGAACTCCGCATGATTGCGCGTGAAGCATCCGACGCCTGCCTTGACATGAAAGCGAGCGTGAAAACCGCTGATCTGGTTTCAGGTCTTGAGGCGTCCATTCACGAAGTGGTGAGCAGGGGCGGGCGGGCACAGGCCAGCAAGACCGCGCTGGACGCAGCGGGCCAGATTATCGAAGCCGCACGCCTTGCCAGAGAGACGGGCTTGCAGCGGGGCATATCAAGCGGCCTGAGAGCGTTTGACATTGCCAACGGTAAAATGATGCCCGGCGACCTTGTGGTCATTGCTGGGGCAACGTCGATGGGGAAAACGGCCCTGTCTCAACAGATTGCATGGAACGCAGCGGGTCACTTTTCGTCTGATAAATCCGGCAAGCGCGAAACCGGCGCACGGGTTCTTGCCTTCTCTATGGAAATGACCGCCTTGCAATACATGGGGCGTCACATTGCGCAGATGAGCGGCGTGCAGACTGACCGGATCGAAGGCGAGGTTTTGACGGATGATGAAATGCGCCGGATCGAAGCCGCGCACGGTCGCATGGGTGATTTGCCCCTGACTATTGAAGACGCCAGAGGCTTGACGGTTGAGCGTATGCGCTCCATCTGCCGACGCCAGCAGCACACGCGCGGGCTTGATCTGGTTCTCGTGGATCATCTTGGGTTCATTGCCAAGCCTGACAAGCGCACACAGACGCTTGAGGCGCTGGAGCATAACGTAGCGGCACTCAAGGGCCTTGCATTGGAACTTGATTGCCCCGTGCTGCTGATCAGCCATTTGAACCGTGGCCTATGGAGCCGCGAAGATAAGCGCCCCCAGCTATCGGATCTGCACGGGGCGTCTGCAATCGAGAAAGACGCGGACACGGTTTGCTTCGTCCATCGTGAAGAATATTGGCTCAACAAGAGCAAGCCGGAAGAACACTCGAAAGAGTGGCTTGGATGGCAGACCGCACTTCGGGACTGCGAAGGCAAAGCCGAAATCATCAACGGCAAGCGCCGCCGTGGCCGTGCGAACCAGACAGAGGTTTGCAACTTCGACGCGTCCAAGACCCAGTTTTACGATCTGGGTGCGCGCCGATGAGTGCAATTATTTGGACAAAGTTTTTTTGGTCTGACTGGGAATCTGACCCAGCTTTACGTCTCTGTTCATTCGCTGCACAGGGATTCTGGATGCGTTTGCTCTGCATTGCGGCAGCACACGAACCAATCGGCTACGTCGCGGTAGCAGGTCGCGGCCTTGATGAAACCTCACTCGCTCGCATGACTGGGTGTTTGGAATCTGAGGCAAAAGACTTGTTAGGCGAGCTAGAGCGAAACGGCGTGTTCTCCCGCGATCGGCAAGGTCGCATCTTTTCAAGAAGGATGATTAGGGATGCAAAAAAAGCAGCAATAGCGAGGAAAAACGGCAAGTCAGGAGGCAACCCAAACCTAAGTAAACAAAAGAGTTTTTCTGCGTCGGATAACCTGCCGGATAAGCCTTCGGTTAAGCCCCAGAAGCCAGAAACCAGAAGCCATACAGATAAATATCATCATCCAGATGATGGTTTTGACGAGTGGTATCAGGCTTACCCCAAGCACGTTGGCAGAGGTCAAGCTGCAAGAGCCTACAAAGCAGCATTGAAGATTGCTGAGCCTCTTACTTTGCTTGAAGGGGTTAAGCGATACGCAGCCGAACGAGCAGGGCAGGACGCCAAATTTACGGCCTTGCCCGCAACGTGGCTGAATGGCGAGCGATGGCTTGACGAGGCGTCACCATCGGAAGCGGCATCGGATGAATCCAAATACAGCCGAATTTCAAACCGCTATCGAGGTGCAGCATGACCGACCTCCCTGCATGGATGGCCTACGCCTCCACAAGCGAGCTAGAGGAATACACGTTCCTTGAAGGCGAACGGAAGACCTATCAGGACACGGCGTCACGGATCACGGAACGGATGCACACGATTAAATTCACGGCCAAAGCACGGGTGCAGAGACGCAACCGTCAGGCCAGCCAACTAGCAGCGGAGTAGCAGTATGAATGCCCATGTGCCCGCCTTCACAGCCCTGCGTCCTTCGCAGATTGTGGACGAGTACGACCGGAAGGCGTTAGCCCTCGAGGGTGCGCTCGAGGTATTCAATGCGGCTGGCGAAACGCTGAAAATGGCATCTGCGATAGGAGGCACATTCGGGCAAGTGACTATCAACACTGGATCGGTGCATCTGCGCGATCTTGAAAAGTCCCTTCTGTGTTCTGCGTGGAGGCACGTTTACCAAGTGCTGCAAATCTCCCGTCTTGCCAGCGCATCTGAGAAGCGCAAATTCGACCAGTCGATGGCCTCACCCGCACCGTTTACGATCGACAATATCAGGGCAACATTCGGCCCCTATATCCTCGACCCGCGCGGATCGGTTCTGCGTGGATTGGCGGAAGTCTTCTGCTCGCTCGATCCGGCTTATAAGTCTCATGATCGGGTTAAGGTTGGTGTGAAGGGCCTTCCTAAGCGGGTCATACTGCCCAGTGTTGACGGCTATGGATCATGGGGCAAAGACCTGCTTGAGAACACGTTGAACGCGCTCGCCTGCTATCAGGAAAAGCCGTTTGTGACGTGGCCCGAAATTCAGGCCCTGCTGAAAGATGGCGAGGCGTTGCGGGACACCCGTGAAATCACAATTCCCGCATCATCGCGCTATCGTGAGGATGAAGCGCTGAATGTGGTCGGTCGCGGCATCACGCTTAAGAGGTTCCGCAACGGAAACGGGCATCTGTTTTTCGAGCCTGACACACTAACCGACATAAACCGCGCGCTCGCTGAATATTACGGCGAAGTGCTGCCGGATTGCTCAGACGATAGCCCGAAAGAAAAGCGCACCGGCACGGCGGTTTCCAAAGACTTGCAATACTACCCGACGCCTAAATCGGTTGTTGAGCGAGTGCTTGCTGATATGCCGACGCTCAAGGGTACGCGAGTTCTCGAGCCGTCGTGTGGCTGCGGGCGATTTCTTGACGGCCTGCGGAGCGAGGGTGCGAAGGCGGTTGGCTTTGAGGTGGATGCGGGCCGCGCGGCGCAATGCCGAGAGCGCGGGCACAATGTCATGACGGTGAATTTCCTCGAAACCGTCCCGACCGGCGATTTTGATTTTGTTGTCATGAACCCGCCTTTTTACGGCAAGCACTACGCAAAGCACATTAAGCACGCGCTGGGATTTCTGAAAGACGGCGGCACACTGGTTTCAATCCTTCCTGCCACGGCTCGATATGACCACGGCCTTGTTGACGGGCAGTGGTGGGATTTGCCATTCGGCTCGTTTTCCGAGAGCGGCACAAACATCAACACAACAGTTTTGACAATACGAAAGGCCCACCCATGACACACACCGAGACACAGGCTATGTGCGAGCGGCTTGGAACGGTTACCACGCTGAAACACATCGGGCTATCTGAAGAAGGCTGGCCGGAGTACGAGCGCCAACCAAATGCAATCTGCCAACATGCCGCCGCCCTGCTCACCCGCCAGCAAAAAGACATGGAGCGGCTGAAACTCGAAAAGGCCCACATTCTCGCATCACGAAGCGTCGCATGGGAGGCAACAGATAGGGCTGAGGCGGCGCTGAAGAATGTGCGCGGCTGTCTAATGGTGATTGCGTCGAATGATTGGGCGTCTGCGCAGTACGCCCGCAATTTTGCCGAGCAAGCCCTCGATACTCTCGCAGCCCTACAGGCCAAGCCATGACGACAGGCTTCCCCATATACGACGCGTTCCTTTCGCAGGTTGGCCCCAAGCCAGCCATGACACGGGAAGAGATGATTGACGCCAGTGTGAGGAAGCACACGACAGCAGAGACGCGCCCGTTTCTATTGAAGTTGCAGTGGTACGAGTGGCACGGGTTGGTTTATGGCGGCTGGCTCATGGCCTTGCAGTGCAAAGTGGCTTCCGACCTTCGCACCCACTTCACCCGCATAGCAGCCAGAGAGGCGAAGACATGAGCGACAACATCATCAATCTTCACGATCAAGCGCCGCACGAAACGGCAGAGTTAATCTGTGTTGCGTGTAGAAGCCGCTGGCAAGGGGTGTATGCGGTCAGTTCGCCGCTGAAGGCCATGTCGTGCCCAATCTGCAACGAGTACGGGACTGTCATCAAAACGGGGCAAACCTCATGACCGACACAGTAGAACACTGGTATGCAGCCTTCACGGGGCCGAGTGACGAGGAGCGGGCGGATCGGTCGCTTAGACAGGCTGGGTACGCCACGCACCTGTTCTATGAGCTGGTAAACCGCAAGCGCCCTATCAGGGGCAGGCCGGACCGGTTCACTGTGGGCTGGGAGAAGGTGCCCCTCTACAAGCGTTATATCTTCGTCGGTGCGCGGGCAGGGCATGGGCTGATGGATGCCAACGAGGCGGATGGGGTTTCAACTATTCTGCATATCGGCCACGGCATCGACGCCAGACCGGCGATTATTCCGCACCGTGTCATTGATGCGCTGGCCCTGCGAGCCAATGCCGATGGTATCATGGATCATCGCAATGAAATATACGAACGTGAGCGGTTTGCCGAGGGGCAGCTTGTCGAGATGGATGCTGATAACCCATTCAGCGGAATCGTCTTTTCGGTCACAGAAGACACAGGCAAGGTGGTTCGCGCGGTTGCCAATATCCTCGGTCACTTGACCCCGATTGAATTGTCCTACGATCAATTGCGCGCAATTTAACTGTTGGCGGATTAATCTAGCTATGGTATGTTTAGGCAAATCAGCGCCCAACATGGCGTGTAGTGTGCTAAGTGCGGCCCCGCATTCAGTGTGGATTGGACCGCAACGGCCCGCCCATTTGGGCTAGCGGTGCGTCATGCGCCGTTAAAGTTATGCGTGAAATTCAGGTGTGCGGCTCTGCCTAGCATCCGCGTCTAAGACCCTGCCAAGGGCAAACTGTTTGGATAGCCCTCAAGGATTGAGGCCCTAGCAGAAGTTGGCCGGACCCACGGGTGCCGGTCAACGCTTCTCATTTCAGTGCGCCTCCCGCACCAAACTAGCCCTGCCATTGCGCGGGGCTTTTTCTATTTGAGCCATACCGACGCGCTCCGGTGAATGAGCGCATAGCAGAAGAAGGACGAAGACCATGTTTACAATTCGATTTGAGTACATCCCAGACGACGCCCCGATGCACAGTGTAGTGCTCGCCGCCAAGATTTATGGCGTTGTGGAGGCTAAAGACGGGAGCAGGGAAGTGTTCATTCCTAACGAGCACGACGTGAGAATTTATCACACCGGCTTTTCCCGCGCTTTCGTGATGAACGATGCTGGAGCCACTGTCGACAAGATCGACAACCGAGGCCGCGTGGCGTTGACGACAGCGCATGAAGGCCAGTCAGCCGCCGCCTAAATGGATGGCCTCGGCCCTCACGGGTCGGGGCATCTCCCCCTAGCGCCCCCGCCAACCTGCGTCAACAAGCTGGCAGGGACTAACCACAGACCCGTAAGGACCGGACCTATGGCTTCAGCTACATTGCCCAAGCAATCGGGATTCGACAAGTGATAGAGCATAACGAGGCCGCAAAGGCAGTCGGTGATGTTGTATCTGCCAGCATTGTGGTTGGTGCATTGTTCCAGTGGCTTCCAGCCATAGCGGCTCTTTTCACTCTCGTGTGGACGGCTATCCGGATTTACGAAACCGACACGGTGCAGCGGCTATTGGGCAACAAACCGACCCGATGACAGCCACTATCCTCAACTTCGCCAAGTTGAAAATCCAAATCCTCGACAAGAACGAACGCGCCGGTCAGTGGATTGTAGACCATGCAGAGCAGGTCCGATTGCTGAAATACGGCTGCAAACCCAAATCACAAGACGATAGGCGCGGATAATGGATCGTCGCAAAATACTGCTCATGTCGGGACGGCCTCGCTGGCTTCTGGCGGGCAACCCCTCATTGCAACTTGACTGGAACACCGGCAACGCATGGCTGAACAACCGTCAGTATCGTGGTGAGACTGCGTTTAAGTCGCTGTTCAGCACGTTTACGACGCCCGCATGCTACGTCACAGACACGGCTGGCGTTCTTAAGCTGATGCCCGCCAATTCCGAGCATGGGATTTACGGCTCAGACCGTGGGCAGTTGATCGAGGAAGCGCGGACAAATCTGCTGACGTATTCGCAGGCTTTCGATAATGCTGCATGGTCTGCCACAAATGCAGTAGTTGTCGCTGACAATGCCGCCGCGCCAGACGGCACGGTAACTGCGGATAAGATTACAGATAATACTACGAGCGGCGCTCACCTTCTGACATCCTCATCCTTCTCATTCGTTAGCGGCACAACCTATACCTATTCGCAGATGTTCAAGATGAACGATCAGCGATATGTGCAGCTTGGCTTGCCCTCAAGCGCATTCGGGTTGAACGCCTATGCCAACTTCGACTTGCAGGCCGGTACGGTCGGCACGGTCGGATCATCCGCCACGGCCTCTATTGTCGCGCTTTCGGGTGGCTACTACCGCTGCGTTGTCATTGCGCCTGCGACTAGCAGCAGCAGCAACGTCTCGTTTTTTGGGTTTGTCACATCATCGTCTGGCGCTCGCGGTCAAAGTTATGTCGGGACCGGAACATCTGTTTGGACTTGGGGTGCGCCGCTAGAAGCAGGGGCGTTTGCCACCTCCTACATTCCCACAACATCGGCTGCTGTCACCCGCACCAAGTCGACGCTATCGCGCACGATTGAGGCTTCGTATAGCGCCGCATCAGGTTCGGCCTATGTCGAGTTTATCTCGGCCAACGGCAGCGGCACGCAGCGCATCTGGCAGATAGACACGGACGTCAACAACCGTATCTCGCTCACGCGCAACGCATCGAACCAGATTATTCTTGATGTTGTGGTCGGCGGCGCCTCCCAAGCCAGCGTCAATCTCGGCACACTCGCCAATGCCACTAAAGGCAAGGTGGCGATAAACTGGACCGCTGGCGCTTGCGCAGGGTCTCTGAATGGCGCGGCTGTCGTAACTGGCACACCGGCATCAATTCCGACAGTGACAACCGAACGCTTCGGGTCGGACGCTGCTGCGGCTAATCAGCTAAACGGATATTACACCAGATCAGGCCGCTATCAGCAGGTTCTCACAAGTGCGCAACTCGTGAGCCTGACAGCCTAGCCATGACCGGCCCCGCTGACCTGCCACCAGCCATAGCATGCGCATCTTTAATAAGCGGGCTTTATTGGGATGGCAAAAGCCTTCCTAAGTACACCCAGATTGATTCCGACTACATACCCGACACTGGAAGCCAGACAGACGCTCGCGGCGACGTAGTAGCCAACTCAGGCCGCGCTCAAGGGCTTTACAAATGGATTGCCAACGAGCTGCAAACCAGCCGCATGGCAGACAAGCCTGCATTAGCACACGAGGCCACACACTACCTCCAAAGCCGCAACGGGCAATTTCCATCACCGGCACGTATCAACGGCATTGAAAACCAAGCCTACGACGTAGAGCGCCGCGCTCCATATGAGTGCATGACGTTGTTCGGCGGCTGGAATGAAAACAGATTATCGAGACATTTGAAGGACTGAAGTATGACGGAGGAGGCCAAACACGCAGGGGGGCGTCCGACCGCATATCTGCCGGAGTATTGTGACCTGATCATTGACGCAGCCAAGGCGGGATTGTCCCTCACGGCTTTTGCGGGTCAGATCGGCGTTTGTCGGGATACGCTCTACGAATGGCGCGACCAGCATAGCGAGTTTTCCGACGCTATAAAGAAACATCGCGCCGCTCGCGTCCTGTATCTCGAAACATCAATGCTTGGCGCTGAGGCCGGTCACTCGGTCACGTCCCGCATTTTCGCGCTGAAGAACGCCTGTCCTGAAGAATGGCGCGACAAACAAGAACACGAACATACCGGCAAGGACGGCGGTCCGATTAAAACTGAGGACGTCACGCCGCTTGACACGGCCAGAGCAATTGCATTCCTGCTGAGCAAGGGTGCGGCAGAGAAGGAAACGAACTGATGCCTAGATCCGTTATTGGGGCTGTTGGCGGGATCACGCCTCGTCCGAACGCGACATTGTCCCGACCGGCTGACGCCACGCAGTATTCAGTCAACGACCATATCGCCAATTCTGCCACTGGCTCGGCAGTGCTGCCGCTGACATTCACTATGGGAATAGCGGATTGCTCGGGGCTGATCATCGGCGCGCGGTGTGTGCTGACGGCTGCAAGCGGCTCTGTGGTGACGACGGCTGCTGACTTCGATCTGGTGCTGTTCCGCCCGACAACGAGCGTGCCCTTCGCGGCTGGGTCTTATCCGGCTGATAACGCGGCCTTGAGCATTTCGGCTTTGGCGGCTAACCAGCTTGTGGGCCGCTTTTCATTCATCAACAGCGCGTGGTCCACGTCTGGCTTTGCGGCGACAACGGCTCGTCAGGTGGTTGGTCCGGCGTCCGGTCTGGTGGCTGATACATTCAACCTGCACGGCATTGGCACGGCGACTGTTCCGGCTCCTGATTATCTGCTCGGCCTTGTGCAGGCCAAGGGCACGTGGAACCCGGGCAACGTTGCGCAGAGCCTGTATTTCGAGTTGATTGCGCAGGGCGATTAAGCCTGATTACAACTCTTGGGTGCATTGATATGCATCCTGTCTCCGTTATCACGGGGCAAACAACACCAATAGGTTGAATTCACCACAATTCGGGCAATGACCCGTGTGCCGCCGCTCCATCTGGGGCGGCTTTTTCATGGCCTCTCCGGCCTTAGCAATAGCAACAAGCACGCCTACAGGAGACTACAATGACAGACAATCAGACTTCAATTCATGGCCGCAAGCTTGGGCTTGGCACTAAGAACCAGCTCATCTCTAACGGTATTCAAATCACGCGTCCGTGTGTAGACGCCTCCATCGCAATTGGCGCAGAGGTGTCCGACGCTCGCACGATCACAGTGCAGCTTAAGGACGCCCACGGCGCAGACATCGACTACGTGGAGACGTTCGAGCTGATCGTGTTTTCGAGCACGGCACGGACAGCCTTTGCGACGGGCGGCTCAACCGGCGTTGCAATCGGCACGGACGGTGCGGCTCTAGCAGTCGTTGCCAAGAAGTATTTCCTCTGCACGTCTGAGGCTGACGGCGATTGGGACGGTACGTGGACTGACACCGGCACTGAGTCCGTTGCTATTGGCATCCGTCTCCCGAATGGCCGTGTTGTCATGTCGGCGGCGTTCGCCAATACCTAATGAGTTCCGCCCTTGACGACATCCTCGCTCGCGTCCAGTCGATGCCGAGCGAGGATAGGGCGGCACTAGAGAAACTAGCCACTGACGCAACTGCTGGCATGAAGTGGCTCCCCAATCCGGGGCCGCAGACGGAGGCCTACTTCTCGCCTGCTGACGTGCTGCTGTATGGCGGTCAGGGCGGCGGCGGCAAGACGGACCTAGGCTTAGGCCTCGCGCTCACGGCCCACAAGCGTAGCCTGATCCTGCGTCGGAAATATGCGAACCTGTCGGGCCTGACGGAACGCGCACTAGAGATTAACGGCACGAGAGACGGGTTCAACGGCTCGCCCCCGCCTTTGCTGCGAACATCCGATAGCCGGTATGTCCAATTTGCTGGCAATCAGCATTTAGGAGACGAACAAGACTGGCAGGGTCAGCCGTTCGACCTCAAAGTGTTTGATGAGGCGACGCAGTTTTTAGAGCTGCAAATCAGGTTTCATATCGGCTGGCTGCGTTCGACGGATGAGGGCCAGCGGGTCCGCGCGGTGCTGGCGACCAACCCGCCGATTGATGCTAACGGTGATTTTATCATCGGCATGTTCCGGCCTTGGCTTGACTTGACGCATCATAAGCCCGCGAAGACCGGCGAATTGCGCTGGTATGTGACTGCCCCTGACGGAAGCGACCTAGAGGTCAGCGAAGACGATCTGGGCACAAATGAATTAGGCCGCAAGGTTGTCCGTATCGGTGACAAGGACCTTGAGGCCATGAGCCGGACGTTTATTCCGGCTGCGCTGAAAGACAATCCGTATCTCATAAACACTGGCTATCAGGCCAAACTGGACGGACTGCCGGAGCCTATCCGGTCTGCTGTGCGTGATGGCAACTTCATGGCCGCGCGTGACGACGCAGACAATCAAGTCATTCCGACCGCATGGATTATCGCCGCTCAAGACCGCTGGACGCCACGACCGCCCGAAGGCGTTGCTATGACGGCTATGGCGATTGATCCGGCTGGCGGTGGTGGAGACGCCGAGGAAGTCGCGCATAGATATGGCGGTTGGTACGGGCCTCTGGCTTCGCGCAAGGGCGCTGAGACGAAGGACGGGGCCGCTGCTGCCGGTGTTGTGTTCAAGCATCGCAAGGATAGCTGTCCGGTCATTGTTGACGTGGGCGGCGGGTATGGCGGCGCGGTGATACTGCGGCTCAAGGACAATAGCGTAGAGGCCGTGCAGTTCAACGGTGCGGCTGGTTCTACGGGCAGGGCCACAGATGGTTCGGGTCGGGTGTTCGCCAACAAGCGCGCAGAGGCATGGTGGCGCTTTCGTGAAGCTTTGGACCCAGATCAAGAGGGCGGTTCGGTTGTGGCTCTACCGCCTGACCCTGAGTTGAGGTCAGACCTCGCGGCTCCGACATTCAAGCCGGACATTCTGAAAATACAGATCGAAGCGAAAGAGGACATTCGCAAGCGTATCGGACGCTCTCCCGGCAAGGGTGACGCAGTCGTGATGGCGCTGAGCGAGGGCACAAAGGCCAATAAGCGACTTAGCTCGTCATTGAACGGACGGACACCGAAGGTGGTGCTCGGTCATGCAAACGCAAAGAGGAGACGGTAATGGGTGATTTCGTCAAACGGTCGCTTGACCCGATGAATTTGATTTTCAAGGAAACACCCCCGCCCCCGGTGGTCAACGCGCCTGCCGCTATGCCCGATTACGGTGATCCGGCTGTTATCGCCGCCCGTCGCAAGGCTGCTGCCGCCGCTACTGGTTCGTCGGGTCGGTCCTCGACCTTGCTGAGTGCGGGTTCTGGTGGCGGTGATTTCAGCGCAACGACGGCTGGCTGATCCTGATGGAAAGTCGCGCTACCGAGATTATCAAGCAAGGCGACCGCCTGTTTTCGGACCGTCAGCCGATGCTTACGCTCTGGCAGGAGATTGCCGAGAATTTCTACCCTGAGCGCGCCGACTTCACTGTCTCGCGCAACATCGGGACGGACTTTGCCGGAAATCTCACAACAAGCTATCCGATCCTCGCGCGTCGTGAACTGGGCAACACGTTCCAGTCCATGTTACGTTCCGGTGATTGGTTCAATGTCGGGGTCACGCGTTCCGATCTTGTCGAGGATGATGTTTGGGCGCTGCGTTGGCTTGAAGAGGCAACGAAGGTCCAGCGTCGCGCCATGTCGGACCGTCGCTCGCAGTTCATGCGGGCAACATCTGAGGGTGATCAGGACTATTCAGCCTTTGGCCAGACGTGCATCTCGATCGAATTGAACCAAGATGCTGACCGTCTGCTTTATCGCTGCTGGCATCTGCGTGATGTGGCGTGGGCTGAGGGTCTGGACGGTATGGTGAACACGGTTCATCGCAAATGGAAGCCGACCGCCGTAGACATCGTGGCGCGTTTCCCGAAGACAGCAAGCGCGAAACTGAAAGATCTGTCTGTCAAAGACCCCTATTGCACGATTGAGTGCCGCCACGCGGTTGTTCCGTCCGGTCGCTATGAGCCGCCTGCGGGTCAGAAGGCGTGGAAAACACCCTTTGTGTCCGTCTATATCGACGTGACGAATAGCGAAATTCTCGAAGAGGTCGGCGTCTACGACACGATCTATGTCATTCCGCGCTGGCAGACGGTGTCCGGCTCGCAATATGCCTATTCACCCTCGACTGTAGCCGCTTTGCCGGACGCAAGATTGCTGCAAAGCATGACGCTTGTGCTGCTTGAGGCGGGTGAGAAGGCGGTTGACCCGCCCATGATTGCGGTTCAGGAGGCTATCCGGTCCGACCTCGGCTTGTTTTCCGGTGGCGTGACATGGGTTGATGCCGAATATGACGAGAAGCTTGGCGAGGTTCTGCGACCCATCTCGCAAGATAAGTCCGGCATGCCGCTCGGCCTGAACATGCAGCAGGACGTGCGCCAGATGATTTCCGAGGCGTTCTTTCTCAACAAGCTTAACCTGCCGCAGAAAGCGGGCATGACGGCTTACGAGGTCAGTCAACACATTCAGGAGTTTATCCGTACCGTGACGCCTTTGTTCGGCCCGACTGTGCCGGAATACAATGGCCAGCTTTGCGACATGACGTTCGACCGCCTGATGCGTGGTGGGGCCTTTGGGCCGTCAAGCAACATGCCTGAAAGTCTGAGCGGACAGGAAGTGCAGTTCCGCTTTGAAAGCCCTCTTCTGGAAGCGCAAGGCCAGGTCAAGTCGCAGAAGTTTGTCGAGTTGGGCCAGAAGCTTCAGGGCGCAATGCAATTCGACCCCAATGCCATTCTCAACGTGGACATTCACGCGGCTTTCCGCGACGTGTTGCAAGGCGACACACCAGCCGACTGGATCGTGCCGGAAGAGCAGGTGCAACAGGCCATGCAGCAAATGGCACAGGCCCAGCAGCAACAGCAGGAAGCCCAGCAATTGGGCGAGGGCGCTATGGGTGCGGCCAGTATTGCAGAGCAGATCGGCAAGGCCGGTCAGGCTTTGAACGCGGCCTGATATGGCAAGAGAACCAAAGAAAGCAGGGCTTCCGGCGATGGAGCCGTGGAACCCCAATATTTACGAAGAGGCCGATGTGGGTGCGATTAAGGCGCTCTCAACCGGCACGGCCAACGCTGAGCAACAGCAACGCGCGATTGCATGGATTATCGAGAGGCTCTGCGGAACCTACGACCAGAGCTTTCGACCTGGTGGGCCGGAAGGCGCTCGCGCCACTGACTTTGCCGAAGGCAAGCGGTGGGTGGGCAACAAGATTATCTACATGATCAAAATCAACCTGAACAAGAAGGACCAAGGATGAGCGAAGCTGCAATTGACGCGGGCGCGACGGAAGTTGTCGAAACCCCCGCGATAGAGACGCAAGTAGAAGTGAAGCCGGACGAGAAAGCACCAACGGCCCCCGCCATTCTCGGTGGTGAGGCTGATGAAAAGCCCGTCATTGCCCCCGCCGATTGGCCTGAGGACTGGCGGCAGAAGATGGTTGGTGATGACGAAAAGCTGCTCAAGCGTTTCGCGCGTTACGGCTCTCCCAAAGACTTGGCTAACGCGCTCGTCAACGCGCAGAACAAGATCAGCTCCGGCGAATTGAAAGCCGGTAAGCCTGCTGACGCTTCGCCTGAACAGCTTGCAGAATGGCGCAAGGCAAACGGCATCCCTGATACGCCGGACAAATACGACCTGACGCTGCCTGATGGGCTTGTGATCGGCGAGGCTGATAAGCCGCTGGTTGGTGAAGTGCTTGCCGCTGCGCATGCTGCTGACGCCTCACCCGAAGTCGTGAAGGCTGTTGTTGCTGCTTACTACAAAACACAGGACGCGCAAGCCGCAAAGCAGGCGGACTCCGACGCTAACCAGCGTGAAGAGACAATGGTAGCCCTGCGTCAGGAGTGGGGCAACGAATACACCCGCAACGTGAATATCGTGAACGGCTATCTCGGCTCATTGCCTGATGGTCTGGGCGGTAAGATCGCGGGATCGCGCGGCCCTGACGGACTGCCGCTCGGCAACGACCCTGCAATGGCCCGCTGGCTTGCTGGTCTGGCCCGCGAAGCAAACCCGCTGGCCTCCGTTATCAGCGGGGCAGGTGACAAGTCCTCGCTGTTGGCTGATGAAATCGCGTCGTTCAAAACCAAGATGGGCGACAAAAGCAGCGATTATTGGAAAGGCCCGAACGCCGAGAAGAACCAAGCGCGCTATCGTGAATTGCTCGAAGCTGAATCGAAAAGCCAAGGCAAGAAATGAGTTGTGCACAATCTAATTTTGCACTATATTTCCTGAATATCTGATTTGATAGGACACCTCGCGCAAGCGAACCCTTGTTAATCAGAACCACTAGCCCAACGCGCGGCCCCGCCGACGCAAGGGACGGCCCCGGCCACTTTCGGGCACCCCGACCCACGCAGTCACTGACGGACACCCCATCGCAGCGGAATCCTTTTTCCCGTTTTTGATGGAGGCATGTGTCATGACTGATACAGCATTTCAAACCCAATACCGTGATGAGTTCATCGCGTCTTTCGAACAGAGCCGTTCGCTTCTGAGTTCCGTTTGCGTCAACGAAGCCGTTATCAAGGGCAACACTGCGACCTTCCTTGTGGCGGGTTCTGGTGGTGCAACTGCCGTAACGCGTGGCGTCAATGGTCTGATCCCCGCACGCGCGGACAGCAACACGCAGCTTTCAGCTACGCTGTCTGAATGGCATGACCTTGTGCGCAAGACAGACTTCAACGTCTTCGCGTCTCAGGGCAACCAGCGTGCGCTGATGCAGAAAACGACAATGAATGTGATCAATCGCAAGATTGACTCGGACATTATCGCCCAGCTCGATACAGCCACGGTTGATACGGGCACCTCGGCAACAGCCTCGCTCGCGATGGTCACAACGGCCAAAGCGGCGCTCGGTTATGCCGACGTACCGACAGAGGATATCAACGATATCTTCGGCGTCGTGACCCCCGGCTTCATGGCCTATCTCATGCAGACACGCGAGTTTGCGTCCAAAGAATACGTCGATGTGACGATGTTCGGTGGCGCGACACGCAAGATGTTGAACTGGGCTGGCGTGAACTGGATTGAGCACAACCACCTCACGGGTGCGCAGACCAGCACAGAGAAGTGCTACCTCTTCCACCGCAATGCCATTGGCCACGCGGTTGACAAGGCCGGTCTTCAGACCCCCGTCGGTTATGACGGTGAGCAGGGTTACTCATGGGCGCGTGCGTCGGTCAACATGGGTTCCAAGCTGCTCCAGAACACCGGCATCGTGCAGATGAAGCATGACGGCTCGGCGTTTGCGCTCAGCTAATGAATTAGCGCCGGGGCTTCGGCCCCGGTTTGGCTTCTGATTTTTTGACAGGAGGCCCATATGGCCTATTCAACTTCACTTCCCCCGGCGCAGGCTGTTCCTGCAATGGGCACCGCTCCGTCCCTCTGGATTTATTCGTCCATTGACGATGACGCCACAGTCAACGGCTCGGGCTACTTCACGAACGGTCACGCTCTCGGCATGAAGCTCGGCGACGCCGTTTATGTCTGGGATACGACCACGCCGAAAGGCTCGTTCCATTACGTCAGCGCCGTCACGGTTGGTGGTGCTGCGACAACCGCTTTCGCGGCTGTCGCCTAACAGAAATACAAAACGATGCGAGGGCGGGTCCGTTGTGGGCCTGCCCTTTTGCATGTCCAATCAATGAGGAAAAGATGACGACTGTAGAACTGGCATCCCCGAAGGGCCCGCGCCCCATTCACCCGACACGGTTCCGTCAGGCCGAGGGCGCATTCAACATCTGGTCCGTTGTTCCCGACGAGGGCACATCGCTTGATGATGTGATGACGCCTGACTATTGGGCACATAACGCTCACCTGATGCGCCCGAATGACCGCATTCTCGTTGATGCCGAGGACGGCTCTTGGACCGCCACGCTGTTTGTGCGTTCGGTCACGCGCCTGTCGGCCCTTGTTGCGCTGATTTCCAAAACAGAGTTTGCGGCTGTTGACGCGTCGTCCGTTGAAGATGACTTCATCGCAAAATGGAAGGGTCCGATCAACAAATGGTCCGTCGTTAAGGCCTCCGATCATGCTGCTATTCTTCAGAATGGCTTCGAGGCGAAGGACGACGCGCTGAAATACATTGCCGACAACGCTAAGTCGCTGGCTGCGTAATGACCGCAACCCAGCTCTCGTTGTACAACGGCGCATTGCGGGCTTTGGGTGAGCGCAAGCTTGCCTCGCTCTCGGAAGATCGGGCACCGCGTCGCATTCTTGACGATATTTGGAATGACGGGACCATTGACGCCTGCCTTGAGCAGGGCCAGTGGAACTTTGCCATGCGCACGGTGAAGGCGGACTATTCCCCGTCTGTTGAGCCGTCGTTCGGCCTTCGCCGCGCCTTTGACAAGCCGGTCGATTGGATCAGGACCAGCGGTCTTTGCTCGGATGAGTATTTCACCAATCCGTTGACGCAGTATCGTGACGAGGCGGGCTTTTGGTACGCCGACATCGACACGATCTATGTGCGCTTTGTCTCGAACCATGTGAGCTACGGCAACGATCTGTCGCTGTGGCCGGAAAGCTTCGTCACATGCGTTGAACTCTATATGGCGCTAGAGGCTTGTGAGCCGATCACACAAAGCGAGAGCAAGCGCAAGCGTGTTGAAAAACAACTTCAGGATCAACTCGTAAAGGCGCGCTCGAAAGACGCGATGGACGAGCCGCCTGCCTTCCCGCCGCAGGGCCGCTGGTCCCGCGCACGCATGGGCACGACCTCCGGTGGCCGCAGGGCCAGAGGCTCGCTGTATGGCTAAGTCCAACACGTCCCTTCTGGCGTTCAATCGAGGCATTATTTCTCGTCTCGGCATGGCGCGGACAGACCTTGCTCGCATGCAGCTTTCGGCTGAGACGCAGACAAACTGGATGCCGCGCGTTCTTGGTTCGATGATGCTACGACCGGGGTTCCAATACATCGGTGCGACAAAGTCAAACCTCGCGGCACGACACATTCCGTTCGTTTATGCGACCACAGACACTGCCATTATTGAACTGACGAACGGCCTGATGCGGGTCCGTGTCGATGATACAATCATTACGCGTCCGACCGTCACGAGCACTATCTCGAACGGCACTTTCGATTCCAATCTGACCGGCTGGACGGATGCGGACGAAAGCGGCGCGACGTCTGCATGGAAGACTGGCGGCTATATGTCGCTCATCGGTTCGGGCTATGGCGCGGCTATTCGCGTGCAGGCTGTAACGGTTTCTGGCGGGAACATCGGCGTCGAACATGCGCTGCGTATCGTAATCCAGAATGGCCCCGTCACATTGCGCGTTGGCTCATCATCGGGCACAGACAATTACATCGCAGAAACTTCCTTGGGGACGGGCATTCATTCGCTCGCCCTGACGCCTTCCGGTAACTTCTACATCCAATTCTCAAGCACGACACTACGCGAGGTGTTGGTTGACTCTGTTGCCATCGAGGGCGCAGGCAATATGGAGATTGCGACGCCTTGGTTGGCGGCTAATCTCGACTATGTGCGGTATGATCAGTCTGGTGACGTGATTTTTGTGGCCTGTGACGGGTTTCAGCAGCGCCGCATTGAGCGCCGCAGCACGCGGTCATGGTCGGTCATATTATATCGGGCTGGCGACGGTCCTTTCCGCACTGAAAATCTGACCCCGACCACTCTTGCCCCAACGGGACTTAGCGGCAACACCACGTTGACTGCATCGCAGCCGGTGTTCAAGTCCACGCATGCTGGTGCGCTGTTCAAAATATCGTCCATTGGTCAAACGACTAACAACAACATGGATGGTGAGGGGCAGAACACGGATTATATCCGCGTCTCAGGTGTTGGCGCGAACCGCGTTTTCAACATCACTGTGACCGGCACATGGTCCGCAACAATTACCTTCCAGCGCGCCATCGGCGATCCATCTGGCTGGATTGATGTGAACACCGCCACGTCGAATTTCGGCGTGAATTATAATGACGGACTTGACAACCAGATTGTTTATTACCGCTATGCCATCAAGGCGGGGAACTACACTTCAGGCACGGTCAATGTTGTTCTGACCTATAGCGGCGGCTCGATCACCGGCTATTCGCGCGTTACGGCGGTGGCGTCTAGCGTGTCTGCCACTGTCGAGGTTTTGGTTCCGTTCGGCGGGACGAGCGCGTCTGCAATTTGGTCTGAAGGTTCGTGGTCTGACTATCGTGGCTGGCCAACCAGCGTCGCGCTTCACGAGGGGCGCTTGTGGTGGGCAGGTCGCGATAACGTCTGGGGGTCTGTCTCGGATGGCTTTGCCAGCTTTGCCTCGACGCTCGCTGATGGTGATACTATCGGTGACTCAAGCTCAATTTCGCGCACTATCGGTTCTGGACCCGTTGATGTGATCAACTGGCTCTCAGCCGCGCGCCGTTTGTTTGTGGGTGGTCAGGGAGCTGAGAAGTCGGCTCAATCGTCTTCGTTCGAAGAGCCGCTCACACCGACGAATTTCAATATTAAAACCATTTCGACGCTCGGCTCCGCGCCCATAGCGCCGATCAATCTTGATACGTCAACAATCTATGTGCAGAAGTCAAAGCGCCGCGTTTATGAAATTGCGCAGGACGCCGGAAGCTATGACTACACCAGCAGCGACCTCACAGGATTGGTGCCTGATCTTGCTCAAAGCGATATTGTTGACTTAGGCATCCAGCGTCAACCTGATACGCGTATTCATGTTGTCACCTCTGAGGGCATTGTGAATGTTCTCGTCATGGACAAGGTGGAGAACGTCATCTGTTGGATGCAGGTGGAGACTGACGGCATTGTGGAGGAAGCTTTTGTTCTCCCCGGCACGACAGAAGACGCGGTTTACTATCTGGTCAACCGCACGGTAAACGGAAGTACGGTCCGCTATCTTGAGAAGTGGGCGATGGAGAGCGAGTGCCGTGGCGGTACGTTGAACAAGCAGGCGGACAGCTTCATCGTCTATAGCGGTTCGGCAACGACGACCATTACAGGCCTTGGCCATCTTGAGGGGGAGCCCGTGATCGTATGGGCCGATGGTTTGGACTTAAGTGCCGGAAGCGGCGACAGTCAAGCCACTTACACGGTCACTTCCGGTTCAATCACGTTGCCTCAGGCGGTGTCTCAGGCCGTCGTGGGCCTGCCCTACAAGGCGCAGTACAAAAGCCGCAAGCTTATTGAGGGCGCGATACTTGGGGCGGGACTGACGCAACGAAAGCGTGTCGATCATGTCGGGCTAGTTCTGGCAGACACGCATGCACAAGGCCTGCGTTACGGGCCTAGCTTTGACACAATGGACAGCCTGCCCTTGATGGAAGACTACAAGGCCGTTGATCCGGATTCGATCTGGACCGCTTACGATCAGGACAGCATAGAGTTTCCCGGCGAATGGGGAACGGATTCCCGCGTTTGTCTGGAGGCCCATGCGCCGCGCCCATGCACGGTCTTGGGGATGGTGATCAGCGTTGATCTGCACGAGAAGACCAAGGCCTGATGGGTCCGACCGTTCGACCGGCGACGCAACGCGATCTGGTTTCCTTTTATGGAGAAGCGCCCGCCCAATCCGTCCGTGCGGTGGTGGCCGATTTGGGTGGCGAGATTATCGCGGTCGGCTCGCTTGTCTATCTGTCCGGCTCCGTCATGGGGCTGAGGATGGAAATCAAACCAGAAATGCGCCGCTACAAAGTATCGCTCCATCGGGGGGCAAAAATGCTTCTCGACATGGCTAAGCGGGCTGGCATTCCCGCTGTTGCAGCGGTGCGCGACGCAAGAGAGCCGCGCAGTTCACAATGGATGACAAGGCTCGGATTTGAGCATGTGTCTGATAATCAGGATGGGGAGGTCTGGATATGGCGTGGATAGCCCCAGTGATGGCGATGGCCGGTTCGCTCTTTCAGGCGAAGGGGCAGATGGATGCGGGCGAAGCGGCGCTGGTGTCGGCAGAGTTTAGGGCTGTTCAGGATGAGCAAGCCGCAAATAATGTTCGCGGGTCCGCTCAGCGTGCGGCAATTGAGGAGCGCAGGCAGGGCGCGTTAGCGTCATCGCGCGCAACAGCTTTGGCCGCTGCATCAGGCGGCGGCGCTGATGACGTCACCGTGACCGATGTGGTTTCCTCTATTGCGGGTGAGAGTGAATACCGAGCGTTGGCACGCCTCTACCAAGGGGAGGATCAGGCGCTGTCACATCTAAGTGACGCTTCTCTAAGCAGAACAACGGGAGCGGATGCGAAGCGGGCAGGAGATATGGCCGCAGCAGGGACGCTTCTTCAGGCGGGCGGCGACCTCGCGGGCAGATATGGCGGCGGCGGCTCCGCTCCCAAATCTGGTGGTGGCGCGGGTAGTTATAGTGAAGCAGGAATTTCAAGTGGGTCATATGCATAATGCCAAAACTACCCTCTGCTAATGACTTCGGCTCGCGACCCGTTCCACAGAGCCAGAACAGAATACTCGAATACAACGGCGGGATGGCGACTGCCCGCGCGACGGAACAGCTCGGCAAAGTAATCGGTGATATGGGCCGCGATATGATGGAGAAGCAGGACCGTCTCGGTTATGCTTCGGCCAAGTCGGCGCTGTTGCAGAAAGACGCCGAAATCCGTCAGGAGTTGGACGCTGATCCGGACTACGGCAACTACGCGCAAAAATACAACGAGCGCATGGGGGTTGCCCGCGCCGAGGTATTAAAGGCCATGGGGCCGAATGCCTATCGCGGCGAGTTGGAGGTTGACGCTGGCGACATTGGCATGCGCGGGTCTGCGCAAGTGGCTGATATGTCAAAGCGGAGGGAAGCCGACCACGGCATTGCGACGCTAAACACATTGCTTGATACAAACCGCAGCGCCGCCTTGTCGGCTGGCGATCAGGAAACCCGCGCGCAGTTCCTTGACGCTACGAACGCCGCCATTGAAGGCGCGAAGGCTCGTGGCTACCTCAGCGAGACACAGGCGGTTGCGACACGTCAGAAGTTTGCCGAAAGCTACGCAAAGGGGTCTTTGAGCCTGATGTCTCCGGCACAGCGCATTCAGGCACTCAACAGTGTTGATGACCGCTCGCCTCTCGCCTTCTTACAGCCTGATGACCGTGCTGCGCTTAAACAAGATGCAGAACGCGACCTGCTTACGCAACAGGCCAAGGCCGATGCCTTCCGCGCCAAAGCCAACGCAGGGTTTAACTCGGATTTCGAGATAGGCCTGCGTCGCGGCGAGAAGGGCTATGATGACATTGAGCAGGCCTATAAGTCTGGCCGGATATCACCCAATGACCGGACGCAATACACGGTCTGGCTTGACGCAAATCTTGAAAAGATCGGCAAAGAGCGCAACGAGATTTTGCGCGTTGAGCATGCGGGCGTTGATGCGCCCTTGCTCGATCCTGCCAATGCGGATGACCGGAAGGCGCTGAATAAGCATTTTGACCTCACGGTTCAAAACTGGGTTGGCGCGCCTGCGGATGAAGTGGTGGACCGCTCTGTGGGCTATGCCGCACAGAAGGGTATGGTGCCTGACCGCCTTAAGGGCATGATCCGTGGTAACCTTCGTGCTGGCGACGCTGATCAGCAAGTGATGGCGTCTGACACGTTGCAAAAGCTCCGCACAGTTAATCCCGATCTGTTGAATGATTTCAGCACGGAAGACATTTCACGCGGCAACCTGATATCGCAATACGTGTCCTATGGGGCGACGCCTGCGGACGCTGTAACCAAGGCAGATGAGGCAACGCGGCTTGACCCCAATGTTGTTAAGGCGCGGGATCAGGAATTCTCCCAGAAGATGACCAGCATGTTTGGCAAAGAGAAGTCAGTTTCCATTGCCGAGAATACACTTGCCGGTGAGTTTGATGAGGGCTGGTTTAGTGCTGAACCCACTGTAGGGGCAGCGGCGGCGGCTGAGTACAACACATTGCTTAAGGACGAGTACCGCAAGACCGGCAATATGGAAGCCGCACAAAAAACCGCGCTCGATATGGTCAAAAAATCGTGGGGCGTGTCGCGTGTTGGTGGTGAAGCGACGCTGATGAAATACGCGCCGGAGAAATACTATTCCGTGCCGGGGCTTTCCCCGAAAGAGAATGCCGCGTGGATGAAAGACCAGCTTTCGGCTGATATTCAGACAGGCGGCATGCCCGCTCCCGAGTCTGGCATGGTCGCGGATATGCATAAGCAATTCCCGTGGACCGCTGGTATTGACTTTAATTTTATAGATTCCCGTGGCAAGGGTGACCCTCAGGGTTTTCGCGGCCTTGAGTATTATCCCTCTAATGAGCGTGACAATCCAAAACCCGGGAAAACTACGGTTGAAGTTTTTGGGAAGAATGTGACCCCCACAGACTTGATGGGTGATCTGCTCTCGCACCAACTCCCCAGAACAGACCCTCAGGTTGCTAATTACCGTCAGCAAATATTGTCGTCTATGACGCCAGAGCAAGTTGATAACATCCACGGTGATTATGACCGCGCCAAGCGTGAAGGTCACTTGAGGGATGGCCAGACATTTAAGGACTGGCTCTCGACACAGGGCGGGGATAGTTTTTTTCGTGGGTTCCCAACGGGGCAATGGAGTCCAAACGACTACACGTCTGAACAGAAGCAAATCTTCGCCAATCTGGATAAACACTTGGTGGCTAAATATGGTTCAGCCGAACCCAGGGCGGCGTCACGCGGCCTGTTTGCGTCTGACCCGACCTCGCGTCTATCTCTGATCAACAATCCCAAGGCAATTTCACGTGACGGTCTGCCGCTCTATTCCGTCGTGCTGACGGGTGAAGACGGCGTTCCCCGTGTCGTGACTGATCAAAATGGCCTGCCGCTCGCGTGGCGTCCTGATTATAGCTTGAGTGCTGAGGGTCAGAGACGTGCCGCCGAGAAAGCACAAACGGTCGAAGCCGCACGTCTGACCAGAGAGAATAATCTGCTGAACAAGGATGTTCCGTTTGGCGCAATTAAAGAAGGCTCCAAGGGCCAGTTTGGCCTTGGCCTGCCGGGGGCGCTCTGATGCCGTTCATTGATCCGTCAGAAACGCAGACGCCGGGCTTTATGCCGCAGAAGGCAGAGCCTATCGCTGCCCCGCGCCCACAATTGCGCGAACTCTGGGACGCGGCCACTGACGACATCAGCGTCAACTCTGTCGCTAACTATGCTGGTGAGATGTACGACCGCTCTCAGGCGGGTGCTGTTGAGGGCTACGACCCGTTCAATGACATTACGGGCTACGAAGATAATGCTGAGGCATTCGTCTATTCAGATAGCCCGACCGAAACCGAGATAGTAAAACGCAAGATTGATGAGGAAAACCGCGCTCGTGAGACAATAGCGGCTGGCGGTGGCGCTGGACTTGCCGTCGCTCTGGCATCCGGTCTTGTTGATCCGGTCAATCTTCTGCCGGGCGGTATTGCTATGGAGGCCATGAAGGGCGGGCGCATCGTCAAGGCAACCGCTGAAACCGCTGCGGCTGGCTTTTTGGCCGGTGGCGTGTCTGAAGGCATCCTTCAGGCCACACAGGAAACCCGCACGGCTGAAGAAAGCGCCCTGAACATCGCGGCCTCGACCATTCTGGCGGGCGCTATGGGGTCTGCATTGGGTGCTGTGGCGCGTGGACAAATTCCGGGGGCAAAGTCCGTCGCTGAGCTGGAACGCTCTGTAGGCGAAGATTTGGGGCTTAAGGGCTATGAAGGCGGCGGCGGTTCGGTCGGTGCGGCTGCTACGCGCACGACAACGCTTGAGCAAGAGGGCATTAAGAGCGCCTTCGGTGTTGAGAAGCTGTCTCAGGGCCGCAATACGATACCGGGGCGCATTGTCGCCTCGCCGATAGCCCGCACATTGGCAAGCCCGTCTGTTGATGTTCGGCGCATTGCCGGTGATCTGGCTGAGGTTCCCGTCTATCAAAACAAGAACGCTGAGGGTATCGCCTCGCCTTCGGCTGTTGAGACAAAAATCAAGGGCTGGCACGCACCGCTCGCGCAGTCGCTGTCTTTCGTGGATCAGCAATTCACCAAATACCGCACGGGCCGCGATATGCCGAACGCCATGGACGTGGGTAATGCCCGCGCTATGGCTGAGACGGCTCGTTTAACCGGTGGCAACGTCAAGGATCTGATTTCACGTCCCGAGGGTAGGCTGAGCTATATCCAATTCCGCGAAGAGGTCGGTAAGGCCATGCGGAACAATGATGAGCATGCCATCCCCGAAGTGGCCGCAGCGGCGCGTGAGATGCGAAAGACCCTCGTTGACCCGCTGAAGGACGAAGCGATCAAGGCCGGACTATTCCCTGAAGATGTGCATGTAGACACCGCACCGTCCTACCTTACGCGCGTTTATGACTCGCAGCGCATCATTGCCCGCAGGCCGGAATTTGAGGGGCGCATCTCGGATTGGTTGGGTGGGTTGCGCGATAGTGTGGATGCCCGCGCCACCGAAATGCAGGGGACTGTCGATAGCGCGAGGAACGCCGTCGAAAGCAATACACCTCGGCTTGATGTGGCTAAGGCAGACTTCGCTAAATTTGACGCCGCTGAAAAGGCGGCTCGGAAGAAATTCACACCAGTTGATAGGGAGTTGAGCCTTCGTGATCGTCGGTTGCGCTCGCTTAATGCCGAACTGGACCGCACAAAAAAACGCCTCGATTCCATCAAGCCGACGGACAAGATGGCGTCGGATGACCCGCTTGTTGAAATCCTGCGCGATATTAGGCGTGGTGCATCGGAGCCGGAATCACTCGCTGCCTTCCTGAAGCGCAATGGTGGTCTGTCGGATGAGGGCGGTCAGTTGAGCGCGATGGACGCAGGAAAGCAGCGCCCTGGACTGGTCAATAATAAATCTGGTCAGAACCTAGACGATGCTGCTAGGCGGGCTTGGGATGAGGGTTTTTTCCCGGGCACCGAGCGCCCGTCTGTAGATGATCTTTTGGCGGCTCTCGACTCAGACCTGCGTGGAAACCGTATCTATCGTGAAATGGACCTCAATGCAGCGGATCATGTTGATTACGTTGCGACCTTCGCTGAAGAATTGGACCGTCTTGGCATTGATGTTCGTAAGCTCAGCGACGAGGAGGTCGCCAAGCGACTGGCAGAAGCAGAGGGTGGCGTAGGCGCTAAGTTTGTTCGGGACACGGCGTATACTCGCGCCCGCGCCCGCGAAGCAGAGTTCAATATTCGCCGTCTTGAAAAGAAAATTGAACGCGAAAGCGCCGATTTGGCTAAGACCAAAGAGCGCTGGGAAGACCTTGTTTCTACAGAGGCTCAATTTAAGGACGCAGCACGAAAGAGCCGTCTTGAATTGGACGGCCTGACGAAGCTGGTATCAGAGAACGCGCGCCGTGCTGACAAGGTTTCCAAGATGCTTGAGGGCGACCGCTCAATGGCCGATATGACCGACGCTGAACTGCGCTCTATCGCGTCGGAAATCACAGATAAAATTCTAGGCGGCGCTCCGGGGCGCATCAATTACGATATGGTTGCCGGTGTGCGCGGCCCGCTGAAAGAACGCACCCTTGGTATTCCTGATGCGATGATTGAGGACTTCCTGCATTCCGACATTGAGCATGTAGCCCGCGTCTATGCCCGCACAATGTCGGCTGATGTGGAGATGACCAAGAAATTCGGCGATCCACGTATGGAGGAAGCCATTCGGTCGATCAATGATTCCTATGCCCGCTTGCGTAAAAACGACATGACCGAGGCTCAACTTCAAAAGCTGGAAAAGCAGCGCCGCGATGACATCTCGGACATTGAGGGCATGCGGGACCGTATTCGCGGCACCTATGCCTTGCCCGCTGATCCCAATGGATTGCTCGCTCGGTCCTCGCGTGTAGTCCGTCAGTTGAATTTCCTGCGCCTGCTGGGTGGTATGACGCTTTCGTCCATCTCGGATGTTGGCCGTCCCGTCATGGTGCACGGTATGAGCCGTGTCATGGGCGGCGGTGTGGCTCCGCTTCTCAAGGGATTGAAGACCTACAAGGCGGCGGTCAAGGAAGTGAAGCTGGCCGGTACGGCGCTCGACATGGTGCTTGACAGTCGCGCAATGCAGCTTGCCGATATTTGGGATGATTACGGGCGCTTCTCGACCTTTGAGCGTGGCGTGCAGGCCATGTCGGACAGGTTCGGTGTTGTGTCCCTCATGGCCCCGTGGAACGGCTTCTGGAAGCAATTCACGGGCGTAGTGGGGCAGACCCGCAACCTTCAGGCTGTCGAAGCTATGTCGAAGGGCGCGGCGACAAAGAAAGAAATCGAGCGCCTTGCATTTCTTGGCATCGGGCCGGATGAATCCGCGCGGATCGCTGAGCAGTTTGCAGCGCATGGCAAGAAAGACGGCGGCGTCTGGTTTGCCAATACCGCTGAATGGACCGACCGTGAGGCTGTCGCCGCTTTTCGTGAGGCCATTGTCAAAGAGACTGACCTAACCATCGTAACGCCGGGGCAGGATAAGCCGCTCTGGATGAGCACGGAACTCGGCAAGGTCATTGGCCAATTCCGCAGCTTCACCATGTCGTCAATGATGCGCGTTACTCAATTGGGATTGCAGCAGAGAGACGCGGCGGTGCTTCAGGGCTTGGTTTTCTCGGTCTCGCTCGGCATGTTGTCGGCCTATTTGCGCCGCGTGGCTTCTGGTCAGGAAATGCCAACCGACCCCGCGCAATGGATCACGGAAGGTGTGGACCGTTCGGGTGCTCTGTCGTGGATCATGGATGCGAACCTGATGCTCGAAAAGACAACGCGTAACACGCTTGGCCTTGCTCTGTTGACCGGCAAGCCCACATCAAGCCGCTATGCCTCGCGTAGTGTGGTGGGCGGTCTTCTCGGCCCAACATTCGGCACGGCATCGGATGCTATTGAGATGGCAGGCTCGGCGGCTGCGCGTGACTGGACAGCAGCCGACACGAATAAGGCCCGCCAGATGATCCCGTATCAGAATCTTTTCTATATCCGCAGATTGTTTAATGGGCTTGAGGAAGGCGCAAACGACGTTGCGGGTATTCCTCAAAGGCAGAAACGCTAGCAGCTAGACACATGCGACGTGTACCTGACGCAGTTGTCGTCTTCATACGACATGCCCTGCCAGCCCATTAGGGCTGTGGCGACGTTAAACGCCAGAACAACGACGATGACGAGCCACACCATTTGATCGCCTGACAGGCGCGCATACCAATCGCGGATTTGTTTCATCCGCTGATTATTCCGCCAATCCCTGACATTCGCAATGGCTTTTCGAGCCATGACATTGCCCCGCTTTGAGCGGGGTTTTTCCATTGGAGAACCGCATGCCCGCCACTTATACCGACGCCCGCGACGGGCTGACAACTTCCGTTGCCGTCAAGGCCCCGTGCCGTGTTGCGACGACCGCAGCTATCACGTTGTCTGGGGTCCAGACGATTGACGGGGTTGCTTGCGTGGCCGGTGATCGCGTCCTGGTGAAAGATCAGAGCAACGCTGTTGATAATGGTATCTGGGTTGTGGGAACCGGCTCTTGGTCGCGCGCACTTGACTTTGACGGAACGTATGACTCAGTGCAGGGCACAATCTGCAAGATCATCTCCGGCGACACAAACGGCGCGAGCATTGCTGAGGTGACAACATCTGACCCCATTGTCATCGGGTCCTCGGAAATTGCTTACCAATTGAGCATCGGCATCCTCGCAGGTGGGGTTTCTAGCTACGCGAGAACATTGCTTGATGATGTGGACGCGGCGACGGCCAGAACCACACTCGGCATCGGGTCCAGTTCTTCCAGCAACAAATACAAGAACCTCCAGCTTTCATCGGACGGGATCACCTACGGGTTCCGTCGCTCGCCGTTCTATGACCCCTATCAGTATGGCGCTGTGGGCGATGGCGTGACGGACGACACGGCTGCGCTCAATGCCTGCATCGCTGCTGCCGTTGCCAATGAAGGCATCCAAGCCAGCGCGAAGGGCTACGGCACCGTCATCATTCCGCCCGGCTTCTTTGCCACGTCTGGCATTACTATTTCTTACGGCATCACCATTCTTGGCGCGGGCGGTCGGCTTCAATCGCTGTCAGCGAACGTGAACATCTTGACCGTTGCGGCCAATAAGGTCGTTGTCGAGAATATCGTTCTCTACGATCCGTTCCTGCCCACGGTCCCGAACGCATGTCTGAAGCACACCAGCGGCGCGGACTGCACATTTAGGAAGGTGCATACCATCGGCGGCTATCGCGGTATTTGGGGCGAGGGCGCGAACGCTGGCGATTCATACTTCATCGACTGCAAGGTCTTCGGTGCGTATTCGGATTATGTCTATCTGACCAATTACGGTGGCATGTGGGCGCACCGCTGCAAGTTCGACGGATACTGGCCTGTTGCCAAGCCTACCAGCGCCAACATCAAGGGCGCGCGGGCAACGAGCACGGCATATAGCGTCAATGATATGGTCACGTCGAATGGGTACTGGTTCCAGTGCTCGGTGGCTGGAACGTCTTCGTCTGGATCGGGCCCGACCTATGGGTTGCTTGGGGTCAATATCACCGACGGCACAGTGACGTGGAAGACCCACAGAACCCAGACCGCTGCTGGTGTCCACATTGAAAGTGACTGCTTTGTAAACTCGTTCGTTACGTGCGACTTCTCGGCTGGGCACGACTCATCTGTCTGGCTTTCCCACACTGTCGGCACCAATGCCTCTCAAGGCACGTATTTCTCCGGTCTGTGCGAGTTTGGGCGTCCAATCAGTTACGGCCTGCGCGTGTCGGCGGGCGATGAAATTCACGTTACCGATGTTGTTATTGACGGCGGCATATCCAGCGCGGCTGTAGGCGTCTCGCTTGGCACTAGTCGGTCGTGTAAATTCACAAAGAATGATTTCTACGGTTGGGGCACGGGGATCCAACTCACGGCCAATGCGGCGAACACGGTTATTTCCGAGAACTCGATTCAGTCTACGACCACTCGCGGCATCGACGTGCTGACCGGCACCAAGAAATTCACGATTATAGGCAACATGATCAATCTTGGATTTCGCGGGACGAACGTCACGGGTGTTGATATTCGCACCAGTGCGACAACGGACGAATACATCATCGTCCACAACAACTTCGTCGGCTGCTCGACTGCCGGTTTGACGGATGGCAGTTCGGCCACGAACAAAACTGTCTCGCCCAATATTTCATAAGCGTTTCATAAGCTTGCGTCAGTCGGCGCTTTTCAAGCGTGATGACCGAAACTCACGGGCGCGCAGCAGAAGAGCAGGGATGCGTTTTGCAGGCTTCTCTAGGAGATAGTGGGCCGCCATGCTGGCGAGAATGGCAACGGAAACAAAGCCTGCCGTTGCGACATATCCTGCGATCTCAGGCGGGAGGTTCGACTTTAGCACATCAAGGGCGGGGTGGCCTATTCCGTCTTTTGTGAACAGAGACACCAGCACGCCCATGTGGATGAGATAAAGCGGATAGGTGAGGTCGCCCAGATAATTGAGCGCCTTCATGTTCTTTGTCTTGTCGAAAATATAGGGCAGTACGACGAGGAAGCAGGCAAGGAAGGCATAGAACCACAGGCTGTCGAACGTTGTCGCCGCTCCCCAAGTTTTTAGGGTCAGTGCCAGAACGCCAAAGCCTGCGAGCGTGTGCCCAAGCTGAAACGTATGCTTCTCATAGAGTAGGCGGGCGAAGTGGCCCAGCATGAAGAACATGATTGTCGAGGGCATGAAGTTATAGCTGAGAGTGTTGTGGAAGCCGTAGGCATAGGTGATGCCAGCGCGGATTGCGACCGACCCGACCAGAACAGCAAGGGCGCGACGGTTCGAACGAAGGATAAACGGGGCCATCAGGTAGAACGCGACTTCAACGCCCAGCGTCCATGCGATGTTCATCGTGGGGAAGAACGGACCGAAATCGCTCACCGGAAACGAGCCGAACGTGACTTTCCAGTCTGAGCCGATCAGGGCGACCCCAAGCAGAATGTCAAGGAAGCGTCCGTCTTCTATTTTCGTGACAAATCCGTCCCGCGCGCCGGCCAGATTGATGATGATGTAGAGGATGATCAGCGCCCAATAGAGCGGGTAGATGCGGATGAAGCGCGCCCAATAGAAATCCGCTGTGCCGCCCGCACCTTGGTATTTCCGCGACAGCGCATAGCTGATGAGAAATCCGCTCACGACATAAAAGCACATGACGGCATGACCGGCGTTCATCCCGAACGGGACATAGCCGCTAAAGACCATTTCGTTTGGTTTCAGGATGGTGTGCCGGAAGTGGTCGATAGCCACGGCGGCGGCGAGGAATAGCCTTAGAAGTCCCATTTTGCTCTCACTATTTTGACCGCAGGATTATGGGGCTAATACCGTCTCGCGCAAGCGCGGCACAACACAAGCCACCTTCGGGTGGCTTTTTCTATGGGAGAATGAATGTGAGTTTTGACAGGTTCGCGCTCATGGACAGCCTGCGCCGACATGAGGGCTGCGTCCTTACGGCATATCCGGACCATCTGGGATTTTTGACCATCGGCGTCGGTCGATTGATCGACAAGCGCAAGGGCGGGGGCATCTCGCAAGAGGAAGCCGACTTCCTGCTCAACAATGACGTGATCCGCGTTGTTAAAGAGGTCCAGTCCCGTATTCCATGGGTTGCAAGGCTCTCAGATGCCCGCCAGCGCGTTCTCTATGAGATGGCGTTCCAGTTAGGCATTAACGGACTCATGGCATTCCAGAACACGCTACAGGCCGTGAAGGACGGAGATTGGCGAGGGGCAAAAGCAGGGATGCTGAATTCCAAATGGGCCACACAGACACCGGCCCGCGCTATCGAGTTGTCCGATCAAATGCTGAAAGGCTGAATATGACCCAGCAAAATCAGCCTACCACAAGTGACGCTGATTTCATTGCCATGTTCGAGCGAGAGGGACCCGCTCTTATGTCCCGACAACTTGGCGTGGCCCTTTCCAATATCTACAGTCGCCGGAGAAATCTTGAGGCCAAACTCAAGCGTCAGATTACCGGCCCGAATAAAATACGCACCACCCGAAACAACATAGAACACCCGCACCGATTTGAGCTAAGCATCAAAGACGGGTTTATCATTATCGGGTCTGACGCCCATTACTGGCCCAATCGAATTACAACCGCGCACCGTGCGCTAGTGCATCTGGCGAAAGAGTTGCAGCCAAAGGCTATCGTGATGAACGGCGACGTGCTGGACGGGGCCTCTATCTCCCGCCATCCGCCGATAGGATGGGAGGAAAGACCGGCTCTCATTGACGAGTTGCAGGCCTGTCAGGACCGCCTTTCAGAGATTGAGCGGGCCGCGCCGAACGCCAAGAAAATATGGACGCTCGGCAATCACGACGGACGGTTTGAGACACGTCTCGCCACCGTCGCGCCTGAATACGCCAAGGTCAACGGCGTCCACCTGAAAGACCATTTCCCCTATTGGCATCCGTGCTGGTCGGCTTGGATCAACGACGAGATCGTTGTGAAGCATCGTTATAAGAACGGCACGCACGCAACACATAACGCCACCGTGAATTCAGGTAAAACAATCGTCACGGGTCATTTGCACAGCCTCAAGGTGACGCCCTTCACCGACTATAACGGAACGCGTTGGGGTGTTGATACAGGCACCCTTGCAGAGCCGGACGGGCCTCAATTCATCGACTATTGCGAAGACAACCCGACGAACTGGCGCTCCGGTTTTGTCGTGCTGACATTCCACAAGGGCAAGCTTTTGTGGCCTGACGTGGTGCATGTGACTTCGGAAACCGAGGTCACGTTTCAGGGAAGGGTGATCAAGGTATGACTGAGCGCGATCCGACTGGCCGTGACCCGCATGACGCTGGCGCGAAATTGGATGCTGGAAAGAACCGTCTGGGGCTTGTTCTTAGCGGGTTCTCCGGTGCGCTGACGGAGGTTGGCCGCGTCGGCACATATGGAGCCGAGAAGTATACGGCAAACGGTTGGATAACGGTTCCGCAGGGGGTCGAGCGGTACACAGACGCAATGCTAAGACACCAATTCGCGGAGTTCAGCGGTGAGCAATACGACCGCGATACCGATCTCCTCCATGCCGCGCACCTCGCTTGGAACGCGCTCGCCAGACTTGAGTTGGTCTTGCGCGAGAAGCGCCGGAGTGCAGAACGCAGCCTTGCGGTAGAACGCCTCCGTGAGCATGAGGAAACCGAAGCAAGCGAGTTGGGCTGATGGAACTAAACATTGAACCGGACGAAGGCGACGCCGCTCTATCTGAAATGTTCAACGTCGATCCATTGCCTGCGTATCTGATGCTTGAGGAAGGGCCTCTGAAAGAGGAAGCCCGTCGCGTTCATGTGCTGGAACTTCTCAGGCTTGCAGAGGGAACGCTTGTGGACGGTTGGGCCAAAGACGCGCCCAAGGTTGAAGACTATCTAAGGGGCGCAAATGACAAGCCCAAACCCACCGCCGTTAAATGACCCGCCTTGGCTCATCCCGTTGGTGTGGGTGATACGGCTATACGTTTGGGCCGTGTTGTGGTGGGGGTGGAGGAAGTAGCTGCGGGCATTGGAGTCGCACCAATGCTTGGGCCTATTTCTTGGCTTGAGTATACGCACAAGCCGCCCAGAGGAACACATTACGCCGTGTCAACAGACCAGCAACCTCACCATCTTCGCCGCAGCGTCTTCATCTAGATGAAGGAAGGTGCTCGCGGCAATCAGGAAATCGCCGCGAGCGTTCTTGCAAAAATGTGCCGGTGAAATGCGCGAACATTGCAGACCGGGCGTTGTCCCTTATCCCGCTGAACGGATTAATCAGCACCACAACTATATCTGATTGCGGGTTGTTGCTCAATCAATTCGTTCGTCCGTGTGCGTCCATCAACGTCCAAACAGGAAATAAATATGATAGACTGGATCAAATCGCATCTTGTTGACGATGCAAAAAACGCGGCCAAATGGTTTTCAATGCAGAGCATGGGCCTTGTTGCTGCAATTCTAGGAGCGTGGGTTGCGATGCCGGATGATCTGAAATCCGCGCTGCCCGAATGGCTTGTGCCTGTGGTGGCGATTGTTGTTCTTGCCCTCGGTGCTATTGGGCGGCTGGTGAAGCAGAAGTAGCTGCGGGCAGGGTGGCCAGCGCGGCAGGTTACCCCACCGCGCCGAATCTGTCTCCCGAAGGAACGTCAATCCGTCTTGGGCATCTGAGAACTAGTCACTTCACTCAGACCGGCACCACGGGGCGCTTAATCTCATACCGCTGACAAGGCGACGTCGGAATTAGAGGCGTGTCCCGTCCACACTTCATCAGCATACAGACTCTAACAAAAAAAGGCAATGAATATGCCACTATTTGTGCTAAAATACTGGAAGCCCATTGCCGTTGGGCTGTTCCTTTTGGCGCTCGCGTCCGGCAGTTATTTCAAGGGCCGCGCGGACGTAAACAATGCGCGTGATGCCGCTGATCTGGCAGAGCAGGTTAAGCAAGAGCAAGCCGCCCGCGCCACCGAGCAAGACTGGCAAGCCAAACTAGACGCCTCACAATCTCAACTCGCAAAGGAGCGTAACGATGCACAAAAGCGTGAAAGCACTCTCCGCGCTGACATTGACACTGGCGCTCGCAAGCTGCGCATCGCTATCAGCCGCCAACAGTTGCCCGACGGTTCCGAAGGCACCAGCGGAAGCAATGACGCCACCGCAGAACTCTCTCCAACTTCTCGACGCGCTTATCACGATTTACGAGCCGCAATCATAGCTGACACGCAGACGATTAACGCTTGTCAGGGCTATGTGAGGGCGATAGGGGCGGATTAGTAAACCGCGAGAGCGTGTCTGCGGCGTTGGCATTCGTGGCAAGAGCATCGGTGATTATATACCTTACAAACCCATTTGAAAGATGTTAGTATAGCTTCATCAAATGGA